>Ga0208789_1000043_pt1 | contig 238137 bp, 194 predicted proteins | sample Methanotroph_Enr_FD_187368 | JGI IMG/M metagenome (GOLD analysis project Ga0208789, IMG submission 187368) | Enriched soil microbial communities from Old Woman Creek wetland in Ohio, USA - Methanotroph_Enrichment_5 (SPAdes) (version 2) | ecosystem: Environmental > Terrestrial > Soil > Wetlands... | reverse complement strand
TGATAATAGAAGTACCAACGCTTCCGCTGAATCCTTTAATGCCAAAATAAAAGCATTCAGGCAACATCACAGAGGTGTTACGGATGTCAATTTCTTCCTTTTTAGGTTATCGAATCTTTATGCTTAAGAATTTTGCTCCACAGGTTTTGAGCATGATCCGGGATCAGGGATCAAATAAAAAAGAACAGGAAGTAGTTCACCGGTCACTTCCAACCCTGTCAATTCCAATATCATCCAGCGAAAGTGGGTCTTCTTTGGGTTCGAGGTGAGTAAAAACGGTGACCGGGGAATTAAAAATGTCACGTATTTCTTTTTCAATTCTTTCAACAGAGTCATGACCCTCCTGTATCGTCCAGTTTCCGGGAACCAAAACATGCAATGCAATGAACTTCCGTTGCCCGGCTTGCCTTGTCAAAAGTGAATGATATTCGATACCTAAAATGTTGAATTTATTCAATACCTGAATTACAAGTAACTTTTCAGTTTCAGGAATAGCCGAATCAAGTAAACCCATTGCTGATCGACGCATCAACTGAAAACCGGTCCAAAGTATATTTACAGCCACTCCTATTGCTACCAGTGCGTCAAGAATCAGCCAGCCAGAAAGTTTTACCAGACCAATTCCAATCAGGACTCCTATTGAAGTGTATACATCTGTCATCAGATGTTTCCCGTCAGCTTCCAGAATGATAGAATTATTTTTGCGACCGTTCTTTAATAACACTAAAGCAACAGCTAAATTTATACCTGATGCTGCAACTGCAATCAACAATCCGACTCCCATATTTTCGAGTGGCTGAGGATCAATAAGTCTGGGTATTGCTGACCAGATAATGCTGAAAGCTGCGATTACGATTAAACCGCCTTCGATAGCACTTGAAAAATATTCAGCTTTATGATGCCCGAAGGAATGCATTTCATCCGCGGGTTTTTCAGCTAGTGTGATCATAAACAATGCAACAACTGCTGCAATCAGATTCACACACGATTCAAGTGCATCGGAGAATAAACCAACTGATCCTGTAATATAAAATGCCAGAAGTTTGAGAGAAATAGTAGCAAATGCGGCGACAATAGAAAGGTAAATAAATTTCTTCAGAGATGTTTTCTTCATTGTGGTACTATTGTTTGAGTCGTCAAACTTACAATTATTTGTTGCTGAAGTATTTAATTTCTATCAATTTAAGGCAGAGATATTTAAATCTAAAGTAAAGTTACTTACATTTGTTAATAACAAAAAGGGAGTGAACCTAATAAAAGTGTAATATTTTTTTAATTTCGCAGTCCTTAACGATTTCTATAAACCAATCTCTCTGTTGCAATGAAACTTGATAAAATCTTTGGTTTCCTGGTCCCTAAAGACCGCAAATTTTTTCCCCTTTTTAATGAAGCAGCTGACAATCTTGTTCTGGCTTCAGAGCTATTAATCAAGCTTATCAGGGAATCTGATCTGGATAAAAGACTCGATTATATGAAAGCCATCAAAGATGCAGAGCATGTTGGTGATGATATTACCCGTAAACTCATGGATGAGCTCAATGGGAATTTTATCACTCCTTTCGACAGGGAAGATATTCATGAACTTGTTAGCAAAATGGATGGGGTTGTCGATTACATTAATGCCGCCTCGAAAAGGATTCACTTCTATAAATTGTCAACTTTTCCAAAAGAATTTGTTCTGATTGCTGATATCATTCATTCAGCCAATAAGGAAATTCAATTGGTATTAAGAAGTGTGAAGAATGTTAATGATTTCAAACTACACGCTTCTTCCTGCGAGAAAATAAGTGATATGGAAAGTCAGGTGGACGATATTTATCAATCCTACCTGGCTAATCTGTTTGAACATGAGGTAAATGCTATTGACCTTATTAAAAAACGTGATATTCTTACCGCTTTGGAAAAGGCAATTGACAAGTGCGACGATGTTGCAAACGTATTTTCGACGCTGACAGTTAAAATGGGCTAATTCTATTTTCGAAAATCCTTTCAAAATACATTTACCTGTAAATCTTAACCGATTAATCTGCTACTGATGGACTTTACGCTACTCATTGTAATCATAACTCTGGCTTTTTTATTCGATTTCATAAATGGCTTTCACGATGCTGCCAATTCGATAGCAACTATCGTTTCAACCAAAGTGTTAACCCCATTTCAGGCAGTATTGTGGGCTGCTTTCTTTAATTTTCTGGCATATGCTATTTTTGAATTAAAGATTGCCGATACGATAGCAAAAACAGTTGACACAACTGCAATAACTCTGCAGGTGATTCTGGCCGGAATAATTGCAGCAATCATCTGGAATTTATTAACCTGGTATCTAGGTATACCATCGAGTTCGTCGCATACCCTGGTTGGAGGTTTTGCAGGTGCAGCCATAGCACATGCCGGATGGAGCGTAGTTCATTCGGAAAAAATTATAAAAATCGCTTCTTTTATATTTTTGGCTCCTATTTTCGGAATGATAATTTCCTACTTCATTTCAGTACTTCTTCTGAACCTGTTACGTAAAGGAAATCCTCATATCCTCGAAAAATACTTTAAACAACTTCAATTGTTATCGTCAGCACTCTTTAGTCTGGGACACGGAGGTAACGATGCTCAAAAAGTCATGGGTATTATTGCTGCAACCCTTATGGTTTATTTTAATGGTGTTGACCCGGCTACAATTCCTGACTGGGCACATATAACACTGGTAAACGGTAAAATACATGCCATTCCACATTGGGTAGTATTCGGCTGTTATGCAGCCATAGGAGCCGGAACATTATCAGGAGGCTGGAGAATTGTGAAAACAATGGGCACCAAGATTACCAAACTTACCCCCTTCGAAGGTGTAACGGCTGAAACAGCAGGTGCTATTCTTTTATTCGGAACTGACGCTTTCGGAATCCCAGTAAGTACAACCCACACAATTACCGGAGCAATCATGGGTACTGGTTTGACAAAACGCGTAACTGCAGTGCGCTGGGGTGTAACCATCAATCTGCTGTATGCTTGGATACTCACTATTCCTGTATCGATGGGAATTGCAGCCCTGGTTTACTATTTATTTAAGCTGATAGGCTGGAGCTAAATTAATTCAGTTTATCTTTCGCCAAAGATTCCTGTTCCTACACGTACGATTGTGCTGCCTTCTTCTATTGCAAGCGTATAATCGTCGGTCATTCCCATTGAGATTTCACAAAAAGCGGGATCCAGCGCAAAATACCTGGTTTTAAGCATCGAATACACTTCAAAAAGAGTTTTAAATTCTTTTCTGATTTGTTGCTTATCCTTGGTGTAGGTAGCCATCCCCATAACGCCACAGATTTTGACATTTTTCAATTCCTGAAACAATGAATTATCAAGCATCAGGCAAGCCTCATCGAATAGAAATCCAAATTTCGTTTCTTCACTGGCGATGTGAAACTGCAACAGGCATGAAATAACCCTCTTGTTTTTCTTTGCTTCTTTATTGATCTCAATAAGTAACCTGAAACTATCAACACTTTGAATCATACCGACAAAAGGGGCGATATGCTTAATTTTATTTGTTTGAAGGTGTCCGATAAAGTGCCAGCAAATATCTTTTGATAAAATGGCTTGCTTTGCTTCCAATTCAATAACCCGGTTTTCTCCAAAATGTAAGTGACCAGTTTGCTGACTAAGTAGTTTCAGCATTTCAGCAGGTTTTGTTTTTGAAACAACAACCAGTTTTACACCAATTGGTATTTTTGATTTTATCTCATAATAGCGATCCACAAGGTTCATTACAACTGCTTTAACATCGTGGCAAACCTACATAGATTCAATTGAAAATGCAAATGGATAAAAAGTTCTGGCCAATAGGATTTCAGCTAAAAACAAATAAATATTAATTATCAGCCATAGATGATTGTTCTGCAGTATTAGCTTATTTTTGATTTTTCGGAAAATAGAGCAAAGGTGCTTCAAGACAAAAAATAAAATGAAAAATTTATGATGATTTTTGCTAAATATCTATTACTATTTGCAAAAATCCGGATTAAGGAGTTACTAGTATTCTACAATCTGAGTCCAGAAATTTTCATACTTTGACCTTTTGTTTTTTTCTACAATTCAGGGTTCACTTGTTTTTGCTGCAAAAAGAGGATTACTAAATTTTAAATTGTTTAATACCTTGAATACCGGTGTTCATTTTTGGTATGTGAGGAGAAAATAGAAGATAATAATAATGGGAGTTTTAAGACCAGAAAACAGAAAACAATCTAAACCAAGCCTTATAAGGATAGTTTACATATATCCTATCCTGTTTTTCATGATAGGGTTAAGCATAGTTTTTACTTATTATTCCTGGTTACAAATTCACAAGTATAGGGGGCAGCTTGCTAAACTAAAGGCTGAATTTCCTGAAAAACAGCGGACTGAACTCAAAACGAAAGTTTTACTGCTTAAGGACTATATATTCTGGGTTAGGTCGCACCCTGAGTCACATATAAAAGAACACATCGGTAAAAAAATTAATTCAACAATTGGAATTCTGCAACAATATGAGGGTTCGATTGGTAACGCCACAAATGTATTGCCTTCGAATCTAACTGATACACTCTTAAAAACTGATCCTAACTCTATAGTAAAAATTTTAGTTTTCGACGAGAAGTTTAAGATTGTTTATCCCCCATCCCAAAATGGGTTAGCCCGATATTTACAGCCATCGGTAGAAAATTTATTGAAATTTGAAAATTTCAGTTCAGTTGATTCAGTGAGTTCATCAAATAGTAGTGCCTTTCCGACTGAAAGGTGCATACTGATTAAAGACAGCAAAGTCAAAGGTCTCAGTGTTGGTGTGCTGTATCAACCTATGCATAGAAATGAGATCATTCAGGAGGTAGTGCTTGACAGTTTGAGTAAAATCAAGTACAGTAATGATGAATACGTAATAATCAACACTTTTGATGGCTTTGCCTTGCTATCAAAGGGAAAAATGCAGATACCCCCGATTAATATCAGTAAGAGTACTGAAACAAACTGGAACGATATATTTGTAAAAGAACTTGAATTTGCTAAACACAGGGATGGTGGATATTACACATATTTCTGGCGAAACCAGAATGATAGGGATAGAAGCGAAAAGACTTCCTATTTTTCAGGAATAACAGATTGGGGTTGGATAATAGGTACAGGCTTTTTTACCAGCGATATTAATCCTGTGATTGAAAAAATGCATGCTGAATTATGGAATGATATTCTGATGAATCTTGCACGGTTTTTAGTATTTCTGATCCTTCTAAGTTTAATAGTCTATTTTACAATCCGATATTTTGCAATTAAAGCAAAATCAAACATACTACTGTTTCTGCACTTTTTTAAACGGGCTGATCAGGGAAAGCAGATAATTGATTCCAGTAAACTTGCATTTGGTGAATTTGATACCCTTGCACAGGCGGCAAACCAGATGATTGCCGAACGGGAGAGAATAAAGTCAGTACTTTCAGCTGAAAAATCACGACTGAGATACATGATTGACGCAATTCCTGATCTTATATTTTTTAAAGATGTAAATAGTAATTTTGTCGGGTGCAATCGGGCATTTGAAAAGTATATCAACAAAAAATCAGAAAATATTGTAGGCCTTTCAGAGTTTGACCTTTTCCAGGAACAGCAGGCTGAAGGATTTATCCAATCGGATAAGCATATTATTCAATCGGTATTACCCGAACGAAGTACGAATTGGATAGAATACCCGAACGGGCAGAGACTGTTGTTCGACACCCTAAAAACACCATATTTTGACTCAGATAATAACTTACTAGGAATTATCGGGATCAGCCGCGACATAACCGAAATGGAAGAAACCCGGCAACGCCTGATTCTGGCAAAGGAAAAAGCAGAGGAATCTGACAGGTTAAAAACCGCATTTCTGGCGAATATGAGCCATGAAATCCGGACACCTATGAATGCAATAATTGGATTTTCCGATTTGCTCTCGGAAGATGATTTGCCCATAGAAGATAAAGTTGATTTTATCTTAAAAATAAAAAGTGCAGGAAGTTCTTTAATGTCCCTTATAAATGATATTATAGATATAGCTAAGATCGAAGCAGGCCAGCTAAAAGTTACAGAATCAGAATGCGATTTGAATCATTTGCTTTCAACCCTATATGGAACATTCAAAGAGTTAAAAAATTCGTCAGGTAAAACAAGCATTGATCTTAAACTATCATTACCGGAAAATGGTGAAAGCACTATAGTGATGACTGATCCATTGCGATTGCAGCAAATACTAAATAATTTTCTGAGTAATGCACTGAAATTCACCGAAATAGGTTACATTGAATTTGGGTATACTATTCAACCCGAAACAATTTCATTTTATGTGAAGGACACCGGTATCGGTATTCTGCCCAGCAACCAGAAACTTTTATTTCAGAGATTTAGCCAGATTGACCCCAGTACAACGCGCAGATATGGCGGAGCCGGACTAGGATTAGCAATAAGTAAAAACCTTGTTACTCTACTCGGGGGATCTATTATTCTGGAGTCAATTCCTGGAAAGGGATCTACTTTTTCTTTTACAATTCCAAACAAATCGACTTTGAGTAAACCCTTCAAAGTTAGAACGCCTGAACCTTATTCAGTTAACTGGAAGGGTAAAACTATTCTGATAGCTGAAGATATGATGCAAAACTTTCTTCTGCTGGAAGCATTACTCAGAAGAAGTGGTGTAAGATTGCTACATGCATTAAATGGTCAGATAGCAATTGACATTGCCAAATCGGAACCGGATATAGACCTTATTCTTATGGACATACAATTGCCGGTAAAGACCGGATACGAGGCCCTAAAAGAAATTCTGGAAATACGTCCCGATATTAAAGTAATGAGTTATACTGCTTTTGCGTTGCCCCACGAACGCGAAAAAAGTCTGTCAGCTGGCTTTGTCGATTTTATACCCAAGCCTATAAAAGCAGAAACCCTGATTCCGATGTTAGACAAGTATCTTCAGAACCAGGGTTAGTATGATGGATTTCAGTGCTGCTAATCGAGCATATGAACTACCAGGCCACTTCGCAGCTTTGGTTCGAACCAAGTGGTTTTAGGCGGCATAATATTACCTGTATCAGCGATATCGATCAGTTGCTTCATCGAAACCGGATAAAGTGCAAAAGCAGCTTTCATTTCACCACTGTCGACTCGTTTGCGGAGTTCATCCAATCCTCGTATTCCACCAACAAAATCAACTCGTGTCGAAGTGCGAAGGTCTTTAATATCCAGAATTTGATCGAGTACCAGGTTTGAAAGTATAGTTACATCAAGAACACCAATAGGATCACTGTCATTAAATGTTCCTTCCTTTGCATTGAGTGAATACCAGTTACCATCGACATACATTGAAAAGTTATGCAATTTTGATGGTGTATAGGTTTCTGTCCCTACTTTAACGACATCGAAAACCAGACTCAGCTTTTCAATAAACTCTGACGTACTTAATGAATTAAGATCTTTAACAACCCTGTTGTAATCAATGATTTTGAGTTGATTATCTGGAAATACCACCGACATAAAGAAGTTATACTCTTCCGTCCCGTTATGCCCGGGATTATTCCTTCGCTTTTCCTGACCGACCAATACAGCTGCTGCTGTGCGATGATGTCCATCAGCAACATAAAGACTAGGAATTTCGGTATCAAAAATTCTGATTATTTTTTCAATAGTTGCTTTTTCATCTATGACCCAGAAATGGTGACCGAATCCATCTTCAGCAACGAAATCATATTCAGGTTTTCTGCTGCTTACGATACCGGTTACAATTTCATCAATTTTGGCATTGGCCGGATAGGAGAAGAATACAGGTTCAACGTTGGCATTTGTGATACGCACATGAATCATGCGGTCTTCTTCTTTGTCCTTTCGTGTTAATTCATGCTTTTTTATTCTGTTATTGAAATAATCTTCAATGCTGGTACAGCCAACAATTCCATATTGGGTGCGGCCATTCATCGTTTGAGCATAAATATATAATCTGTCTTCCTTATCCTTAACAAGCCATCCTTTTTGAATAAAAGAGGCAAAATTCTCGACCACTTTATCGTAAACTTCTTTACCATGAATGTCAATACCTTCAGGAAGGTCGATTTCGGACTTGGTTACCCGGAGAAGTGAATACGGATTACCTTGTGCTTCAATACGTGCTTCTGCCGAATTCAGAACATCGTATGGTCTTGATGCTAATTGTTTTACAATTTCAACAGGCGGGCGTAAACCCTTGAATGCTTTAAGAATGGACATTGCTCATGAATTTTAAATCAGGAATAAAGTTGGCTGTTTAGGCTTACAAAATAATAGAATAGAATTGAATGAAACAAACTAATAACAAAATAAATTACAATATGCAGTCAAGCTATTGTAATAGTAATCCATCAAAAATTTAAATACGATTTTTAATCATCGTCATTATCGACAATGCCAGCTGATCTTTGAAGAGAGCCAATCAGCGCACCAAGCATTTTTGTCATTTCCATAAGCTGGCTTCTTGACTCATCAAGTTCAGAAATGCTCAGCAGATTTTGCCTTGATGACATTGCACTATGTACAACACACTCACGAACAGAGCTTTTCGCCATTTTAAGGTAATGTATAAACTGAGCTTTATTGCGGGCCGAGCCTTCAGCAATATGCAGGGCAATAGATTGTGCCGAATTATAAAAATGCGATGCAAGCGAAATCGGACCAGTCTCAGGAAATTTGTTCGTTTTTCTATAGACCCAGTCAATATAATCAAGTGCTTTGAGGTAAATGCGTAAATCCTCGAAACGAAAGAAAGTAGTAGTTTTGTCGAGTTCAGTTTCCATTCAGTTGAAATATTTGATTTTGAGTATGTATTAGATAGAAGCAAAAGAGTGACAACTTCCGAAAAATTTCAGCTAATATATAACGATTTTAATAAAAAAACAAAAAAGTTGTTTGTAAGATATCTGTTTTTTAAAGACAAAAGCTCTGCTTCACCCTGAGAACTACCTTTAAAAAGTGTAGATTTCGAAACGAACAACTTTTTTGTTTTGCAATTAAAACCGGAGTTATAAAAATTTCACTTATTTATTTACCTGAAAAGATGTATCATTCTCAGTAAAGAAACCAACAATCTGCCTGGCAGCTGCTAAACCAGCATTGTTATTGGCTTCTGATGTCTGAGCACCCATTTTCTTTGGTGTGAAAAAAAACCGGCCTGAAAATTTTTCAGCTACCAACCCTTTATTATCAGGCTCAACATCTGAAACGTATTTAAAATCAGAACGCTCTCCGAACATTTTCAAAAGACCATCTTCATCAATAACTTCTTTTCGGGCAGTGTTTATCAAGGTTGCTCCTTTAGGCATAAGCGAAAGCAAATCAAAGTTGATTGATTTCTTCGTTTGAGCAGTGGCAGGCATATGCAGCGATATATACTGGCAGGTACTATAAAGCTCATTTACATTATTAAGATAATGAACTCCGTCTTCTTCCATTGCTTTTTTATCCACATACGGGTCGAATGCGTATACTTCCATGCCAAATCCACGGGCGATAAAAGCTACTGCCTTACCTACATAACCGTAGGCGTGCAAACCAAGTTTTTTACCCCTGAGTTCAGTACCGGAGGATCCGTTAAAATTATTTCTTGCAGCAAATACCATCATCCCGACAGCTAATTCAGCAACAGCATTCGAATTCTGACCAGGTGTATTCATGGCGACAACTCCCTTTTCTTTCGCAGCAGCCAGATCAATATTATCATACCCTGCACCTGCCCTGACGACAATTTTCAGGTTCTTCGATTTCTCGAGAACGTCTTTGTCAATAATATCACTTCGGATAATAATTGCGTCAGCATCCTCTGCTGCCTGCAACAACTCGGCTTTTTGGGTATAATTTTCAAGCAGAGCCAATTCGTAGCCTGCTGCTTCAATTATTTTCTTTATGCCTTCAACCGCAGCTTTTGCAAATGGTTTTTCAGTGGCAACCAATATTTTTTTCATCAACTTTGGATTTTTTTACAACAATTTGCAATAGTTCTACAGATTCGCATTTTCGAATTCGTTCATACAGTCGATAAGTGCCTGTACACTTTCAATAGGCAGTGCATTATAGGTTGAAGCCCTGAATCCGCCAACTGATCTGTGACCCTTAATTCCGACCATGCCCCGGGTTTTTGAAAACTCCATAAATGCGTCCTCCTTATCCTTAAATTGCTCTTTCATAACAAAGCAGATGTTCATAAGTGAACGGGCATCATTTGCAGCGGTTCCTTCGAACATTTTGCTGTTGTCGATAGCATTATAAAGCAGATTTGCTTTAGCAATGTTCAGTTCTTCCATTTTCTTCACTCCGCCCATTTCCTTGACCCATTTAAGTGTTTCTTTCAGGGTAAAGATACTCACACAAGGAGGTGTGTTGAACATTGAGCCTTCTTTAATATGAATCCGGTAATCGAGCATAGAAGGAATGCTTCGTTCTACCTTTCCTAAAACATCTTCGCGGATAATTACGAAAGTTACACCGGCAGGACCCGCATTTTTCTGTGCGCCTCCATATATCATGGCATATTTAGAAACATCAACAGGCCTGCTTAAAATATCACTCGACATATCAGCAACCAGTGGGATGTTACAATCAAAATCCTCCCTTATTTCAGTTCCATAAATGGTATTGTTAGTAGTAATATGGAAATAATCAGCATCAGCCGGAACTTCCCATCCTTTTGGGATATAGTTGAAATTTTTATCTGCCGAGGATCCGATAACTGTAACTTCACCAAACAGTTTAGCTTCTTTTATCGCTTTCTTTGCCCACACGCCGGTTTCGAGGTATGCTGCTTTTTTATTCAGCATATTATACGGAACCATACAGAATTGCATACTGGCACCTCCTCCGAGGAAAAGCACCTGATATCCTTCAGGAATATCCAGTATTTCTTTAAAGAGAGAAACTGCCTCATCAATAACTGCCTGAAAATCTTTACTCCGGTGCGAAATCTCAAGTAACGACATTCCGATACCATTTAAGTCAAGAATTGCTTTGGCCGTATTTTCGATAGCGATACGGGGTAAAATTGAGGGGCCGGCATTAAAATTATGCTTTTTCATATTTTTATGTATATTAGTGTTAACAGGTTGACTAAATGGTAATTAATGAAATAAAATGCTCTTGTGTCAATACAGGAAGCATTGTTATTAAATTCACACAAAGCTATAAAATGTTTTTGAGGTCAGGAAAATAAAAAAGAATTTTTTATCAATTTTATCTTGCTGCCATTTCACAGGAATTCCTGAAGAGTTAAACCCGTAAGCAGTAATTATTAACAAGAAAATTCAGCAATTTATAATTTATTTCGAACCGCTGCCATTGTTGATGATTTCAATTTCTTCAACCAGTTTCCAGAATCCGTCCCTGAATACAAAGCCATCGTAAACGTCGCCAGATGGCACGTAATAACGTCTAATTCCTTCCATCGACGGATCCATAGGTACTAGCCTGTCCATAACCAGAAGCCAGGTATTTTCGAGTTTTACTCTTTTTCCTTTAATCACCTTTAAAGCCTGGTAATCGTACCGTAGCAAAAGGTTGGCTTTCTCAGCATATTCAAGAATAATACGACTCCTGGTTCCTTGTGCTGTTTTGAAAACAGGTTGCCCCAATTGTAATTCGCCCTGCTCATCAAATGACAGAATATCAATGAATTTCCGGTTTGAGTTTGCAGTATATCCATCCCATCCAAGCAAAGTATAAATGGTTTTACCAGCTGTTTCTGTCTCTATAAGTTTATAATAAATAGCACCATACCAGTTGTTAATATCTATTTGCCGGTCATCATTAACCGGTAAATCTGTTTCCCTTGAAATGAGCTGAATAAGAGACTTTTTTTGACCTGCAACCTGAATAAATCCGAAATATTTGTTTGAGCCGTTGTTGATAGGGACATTCCATGTGAATATTCGTATTTTCCCATCAACTGATACTACTCGAGTTATTCCCTGAATTGAATCAAAAGGGTAAGTTTCTGACGTGGGTGCAGAAAGTACTCCACTAAATTTCCAAAAGAAGATTTCGTTTACAGCTAAACGACTTGAATCACTCTTCTGCTTCCATATTTCTGAACTTAATTTGCTGAGCGAATCCTGAATCATTGGATACATCAGGTCAGTTTGTGCTGTAGCATATACAGCTATCATCAGAAATGTAAAAAGTACAGGAATTTTAATCTTGTTCATGATCCGAAATCTCAAAAAAAAGAGTGTAAGATTGGCAAAAGTATGATTTTTACCGGTAATTTCGCCATTCATTAAAGCTACAAACAGTTGAACCCTACGAAAAGTATAATCCAGAAGTCTTTGCTTAATTCACGGATTGAAGCATTTGCTAAACTGGGTGAAATAATGAGGCTGGCTTCAGAAAGCTATAACTCAAAAAACGATATTTTAAAAGAGCAGTACCCTGCTTTTTACGAATCACTGCAGGCTGCAGGATATGGAAACCCCTGGTTTACTCCATCAAACATTGCATTTGCACTTAAATCGTGGAGCGAGGTACTAACCGAAGTTTCGATAAACAATTGGATAGAAGAATATTCTGATAGAATACTGGACACAGAACCTAAAAGGGTTGCTGTAATAATGGCCGGAAATATTCCTTTTGTTGGCTTCCACGATTTTTTTTGCACATTAGTGGCAGGCCATAGGTTTATTGGAAAACTATCATCAGACGACAAAATTTTGCTGCCTGCTATCGCTGAACTACTTATTTCAATTGATATTTCTTTTAAAGATGTAATTAATTTTACTGAAAATAAGATTGAGAATTTCGACGCTATAATTGCAACCGGCAGCAACAATACTGCCCGGTATTTTGAATATTATTTTTCAAAATATCCACATATTATCCGGAAAAGCCGCAATGGAGTTGCGGTATTAGACGGTTCTGAAACTGATGAAGAACTTGAAATGCTTGGTACTGACATTTGCTCCTATTTTGGACTTGGCTGCCGTAATGTTTCCAAAGTATTTATTCCGCAAGGGTTTCCAGTTGAGAAGTTGTTTACTTCTATTCAACCATATGTTAAAGCCCTGTACGACCACTATAAATACATGAATAACTACAGTTATTACCGGTCAATTTATTTACTGAATAATACAATTCATCTGGATAACGGTCTGTTTATAATCACTGAATCAGAACAATACTCCTCTCCTATTCCTGTTCTCAACTATGAAAGGTATACCAATATTGATGCCCTGAAGGAAAAATTGATGCTCAATAGTGAATCAATACAATGTATTGCAACACATATATTTACGGCCGATACTGTTGTCCCATTGGGCCGCACACAACATCCGGGATTGGGAGAATATGCTGATGGAGTTGATACCATGAAGTTTTTACTTGATCTCTGAACCGGCAGGGATAAAAACATGTTAACAAAATAATGTTGAATAAATTAACCGGATTATTTGTTTGTGAGGAAAAATTGTATAATTTTGCAGCCCTGAAATTTAAGCTGAAAGCATCATGAGAAAAGACATTCACCCTAAGGAATACCGCCTTGTAGTTTTTAAAGATATATCGAACGATTTTTCGTTTATTACCCGTTCGACGGTAAATACTAAGGAAACTGTGAAATGGGAAGATGGTAAAGAATATCCACTTGTAAAATTGGAAATTTCAAATACCTCGCATCCATTCTACACTGGTAAGATTAAACTTGTTGATACTACGGGCCGTGTTGATAAATTCCGTCAGAAAATGGAAAAATCAGCACAAATGAAAAGCAAAGCTAAGTAGTTCCGCAGTTTTCCAAAAAACATCAAGGCTATCCATTATGGGTAGCTTTTTTTTTGTTATTTGCTTACAATTTATTAACAGGCACATTTTTTACTTTGCCAGCTTGCTTCATGCTTGTATCTTTATCGGTAATTTCATACAACATCACCAATGATAAATTTTATACTTTTCGATGATCAAAGCCGCATATCCCTGCGGCCGCTCACCTTTTTCAGGCCTGTAAGTGCAATTCGCATGGGAATTCTGACTATTGCAGAAAAATGGGAAAAACATCTGAAATACCCTGTATCATTCCTTACCGACATTTATTTGCAGGAGAAATATCCCTTAAAAGTGGGAAACATTAATTTCCTTATCAACGGATCAATTTTACCAAATCCTGAGATCATCAGAGATATACTTATGCTTCAATCTGACACTTCTCTGGTGCAGGCTGAAACAGTTATTGCGGTGCATCTCACAGCTGAAAACCTGAAACACTTCAGGGAAGGAAGTGCTCCTGATTTACAAAGCAGGGAAACAAAAACCCAATTCCAGAAAATTAACAACACCTGGGATATTTTTGGTCTTAATAAAAATGCAATTATTGACGATTTCAATCTTGTAACAGCTGATCGAGAGTCAGCAGGATTCTCCGATACCAACACTGTTTTAGGTAATAATCTGTTTGTTGATGAAGGTGTAAATATGGAGTGTTCCACAGTTAATACGCTGAAAGGTCCAGTGTATATTGGAAAGAATGTGGAAATAATGCCAGGATGTCATATTGAAGGTCCGGCAGCACTTTGTGAAAATTCAGTACTGAAAATGGGAACTCTTTTATACAAAGGAACTACCATAGGTCCCTGGTGCAAAGCCGGTGGTGAAATCAACAATAGTGTTATGTTCGGTTATTCGAGTAAAGCTCACGATGGTTTTCTTGGTGATTCAGTCATTGCCGAATGGTGTAACCTTGGTGCCGGAACTACTACCAGTAACCTTAAAAATAATTATGAATCAGTAAAACAATGGAGTTACAACCAGAATAAGTTTGTAAGTACTGATCTTCAGTTTTGCGGCCTTGTATTAGGTGATCACTGTAAAACCGGGATTAGTTCGATGTTCAATTCGGGTACAACAGCCGGAGTTGGTTCTAATATCTTCGGAGTGAGCTATCACCGGAATTTTATTCCCTCTTTTGTGTGGGGTGGAACTTCCGGATTCAGAAAACATAAAATGGATGAAGCCATGGACACAGCTAAAGCCATGTACGGCAGAAGAGGCATTCCCTTCGACCAAATTGAGGCGAATATCTTCAAATCAGTATATGAATTAACAAGTGACAGCCGCATATTATAAAAAATTTGACTAAAATAAAGGTTATGACCGTATAAACTCTGACATAATCAAAGTCCAAAGTAGAGTTCACGAAGACAAGCCTTTAGCAGAGAGTTCCACCTCAGTAACAATTGAATTAATCCTTATGAAACCGAAATAGTGAACATACATAGGATACGCTTGTTTTAAGCACTGGCACGGTTATTGACTTAACACGGCTGAAATAATAATCTGGCTATTACATGCCAATCTGTCACATATACTTATGGACCACAATATTGATATAGCTGACCTCCATTTATCGAATGTAATGGAAGATGAAACCGAATTCATTCCCTTACTTTCGGCTGAGGATGAAGAAATCATTAATGCAGAAGTTGTTCCGCCTGTTCTTCCTATCCTGCCTCTGCGAAATACAGTATTATTTCCCGGGGTCGTTATTCCGATAACCGTAGGTCGTGACAAATCAATCCGTCTTATCAAGGAGTTTTATAAGGGTGAACGCATCATAGGTGTCGTTTCTCAAAAAGACGGGGATATTGAAGATCCAAGCTTTGAGGATTTGAATAAAATAGGAACCGTAGCATACATAATTAAGATTCTGCAATTACCTGACGGCAACACTACAGCTATTATTCAGGGAAAAAAAAGGTTTGAACTGGGTACTCTTCTTCAATCCGAACCTTATTTTAAAGCAGAAGTTCACAGCATCGATCAGAAAGTATTTGTTGCTAAAAAGGACAAACGATTTGAAGCTCTTATTGCTTCAATCAAAGACCTTTCCATACAGATTATTAATCAATCACCGAATTTACCCAGTGAAGCCGCTTTCGCTATTAAAAATATAGAAAGCCCTGTTTTTCTGGTCAATTTTGTAGCCTCAAACCTTAATGTTGAAATTGGTGAAAAGCAGAATCTCCTGGGCATTCTTGATCTGGAAGAGCGTGCCAATCGAGTATTAGGTCTGCTTACCAAGGAATTGCAGATGCTGGATCTGAAAAATCAGATTCAGAATAAGGTAAAAGTCGATATGGACAAACAGCAGCGCGATTACTTGCTCAATCAGCAGCTGAAACAGATTCAGGAGGAACTTGGCAACAACCCCAATGAGCAGCAAATTAATGAAATAAAAGCAAAAGCATATTCCAAAAGATGGCCTGAAGCTGCTTTTAAGGTATTTGAAAAAGAAATTGCCAAGCTTCAGCGGATGAACCCTATGGCGATGGAATTTGGCATGCAGGTTAATTACCTGGAAGTGATGGTTGACCTGCCCTGGGAAACTTTTACCGAAGACAATTTCGATTTGCACCATGCACAAAAAGTTCTGGATAAGGACCATTACGGCATGGAAAAAATCAAAGAACGTATCATTGAGTACCTCGCTGTCCTGAAGTTGAAGGGTGATATGAAATCGCCCATTTTATGCCTTGTAGGTCCTCCGGGAGTTGGTAAAACATCTTTGGGAAAATCAATAGCTAAAGCTATTGGCCGCAACTACATACGAATGTCCCTGGGTGGTTTGCACGACGAAGCTGAAATCAGAGGTCACCGCAGAACCTATATTGGTGCCATGCCGGGACGTATTGTGCAGAGCATTCGTAAGGCAAAATCGTCGAACCCGGTTTTTGTTCTTGATGAAATCGATAAAGTGTCAGGTATGACTGTCAACGGAGATCCTTCTGCTGCCTTGCTCGAAGTTCTTGATCCTGAACAGAATATTTCATTCTACGACAATTTCCTGGAAGTAGAATATGATTTGTCGAAAATCATGTTTATTGCCACTGCCAATTCACTCAATTCGGTTCATCCTGCCCTTCGCGACAGAATGGAAATTATTGACCTGAGCGGTTATTTGATAGAAGAAAAAATTGAAATTGCCCGCCGTCACCTTGTACCAAAACAATTAAAGGAACATGGAATTGATAAGAAGAAAATAACTTTTGGCAAACCTCTTCTGCAATCTGTAATTGAAAATTATACCAGAGAATCGGGTGTAAGGTTACTTGAAAAAACGATTGCAAAAATAATCCGTAACCGTGCCCGCTTTATTGCCATGGACGAAGATATTCCTGCAAATGTTACCAATGTGGATATTGAGAAAATACTGGGTCCTGCTCCTTTCAATTACGAGAAAAGTTATTCAGGTAATACTCCAGGAGTCGCTACCGGACTTGCATGGACAGCAGTTGGCGGTGAAATTCTGTTTGTAGAAGTAAGCCTCAGTCCGGGTAAGGGCAACCTCACCGTTACCGGAAACCTGGGTGATGTTATGAAAGAGTCGGCATCGCTGGCATTCGAATTTCTGAAATCACATGCAAGCCAGTTAAATCTTGAAAATGAAGCTCTTGAAAAGTGGAATGTCCACATTCATGTTCCGGAAGGAGCAACACCAAAGGACGGACCATCAGCAGGAATAACCATGTTCACTGCTTTGGCTTCAGCATTTACCAAACAACCTGTAAATGACAAACTGGCTATGTCGGGCGAAATAACGCTCCGCGGCCGTATTCTGCCTGTGGGTGGTGTGAAAGAAAAAATTCTGGCAGCGAAAAGAGCCAAAATAACAGATATTATTCTGGCAGAAGATAACCGACGTGACATTGCTGAAATAAAACCTGATTATATTAAAGGGCTCAAATTTCACTACCTCACCAATATGATGGATGTCCTTGACCTTGCCCTGGTGAAGAAAAAATAAGTAAATTATTAAAGCGAAACCGGATAATATCCGGTTTTTTTTATTGCGCTTTAATAATTTTAATATTCTGGGTCTTATCAGCAGTTTGTAACACTAAAAAATAAATACCTGAATTTATTGCATTGGCATTAAGGTCCAGTATGTGTGTGCCGGCTGAATAATATTTATCAGAAACTGTCCTTATTTTTTTGCCACTTCCATTGAACAGCTCAATTGTAATCGACTCAGGATTATCGATAGAAAAGGATATTTCAGATTTATCTGCAAAAGGATTAGGTTTCACCGAAAGATTAAAATCTGGTCCATTTCCCTCAACATCAACAGTACTAACTATTGTACTACCCTCTTTTAGCAAAATTTCATTGCCGGGATCAAATTCCAACAGAGTAGGTTCCTTGTCAAACTCAAAAGCAAATGTCTGATTGTTAAAGCTGTTAAAGACCCGAATCAATGTATCAGAACCGTCGTTAAAGCTTATTTTTAATTCAACCGGCATCTGAAAATAAGGAAGGAAAGCCTATTCCTCCTGTTTTGCTGTAAACAGTACATTCCATTTACCATTCACACCAGCATAGATTCCATAAACATTCGAATATACGGGGTGATCGGGTTTATATATCCATTGATCAAAAAACCAATCCAGTTCCTGGCCTGCCTCGGATTCAATTTTATTTTTAAAATCATCAATAGTTGCAGATTTGTATTTAAAATCGACTGTATCAGTTGCATATGCTTTCAGAGCAGGAAAAAACAAATTGTCTCCAAGCGTGTATCTGAGCATATGCAATACACAGCTGCCTTTCATATAGGTAATTGCATAATTGAAAAGTGTATTCACATCAGGAGTAGTTACAGCCCAGGAAGGCGTTGAAATGGCCCAGTGAGGATTGGCAGCAAAGTAGTAACTTGCATTTCCCTCCAACTCATTTTTATAGGCTATATATCCGTTTTGACTCTCATTCCAGTATGCTTCGGCCCAGGTGGCAAAACCTTCATTTAAAAAAATATCAGCCCAGGTTGCACAGGTTACCATGTCACCAAACCATTGATGTGCAAATTCATGCGCAATTAAGGATTCGCCCCAGCAGTCAGGACAAAGACTGGTTATTGTTTGATTTTCCATCCCACCCCATGCAAATTCATTGTTCAGAGTAGCAAAGCCATTTTTTTCAAAGGGATGATCGCCGAACTGAGCAGAATAAAAAGTAGTCATTGCTCCTATAATGCTTTTGATATACGTTGGATCTTCTCCTGTATTATAATAGAAGCGAATTGGAATTACCTCGGAGGTATTTGGATTTGTCCAGTTTACGATATCAAGTTTATAATAATTGCGGGCAGTAAGCACAGTAAGGTATGTTGCCACAGGATCGCGGCTTATCCAGTGGTACTTAATGGTGTTCGCCTCAATAATTGAATCCTGAAGCCGCCCGTTGGAAGCCAGTTTGGCTGTAAGCGGCACTTTAGCCGTAATGTCAGTTGTTGCTTTATCGCTGGGTTTGTCGTAACAGGGAAACCATTTTCGGGCTCCTTCGGGTTCACAGTCAGTAAAAACGAATCCTCCAGAAGCATAAAAAGCATTATCCGCCACATTTGCATGATTGTAGTAGATGTGAACATTGGCAATTTCACCGGGTACATAGGTACGGTCGAGCTGAATTGTTAACATATCCTCTGCATGAATGAATGATACTGCATTCTCACGGATTGAATCAATACTAAGTGAATAATTATCAGCATTTAGGATAATTTGATTCAGCATGCTATCTACTCTGAACTGTATAAGCACGTCAGCTTTGAAATTATTAGGATATGGATTTGTTAAACAGGCGACCAGATCAATATTGATGGTATAGTTAAGTACATCAAATGAATGCAAAGGCGAATTTGCTGATTTTAATGACTTCTGCTGAAGATTAACTTTCTGCATTTTCCGGTGCGAACACACTTCAGACCCTTTTACTGAATTATATTGCTGAGCTTGAGTAATTGAAGCAAACAGTATGAAAATGAAGCAGAATAAAAGTAATTTTTCCATAAAAGACGGCTGTGTTATTTCATGACAAAAGTAACTTTTATCCGCAAAATTCAGTAATAAATCGCTGTAGTATCAGTCAAACCCTTATTTTTGGGGTATCAATATCAATTCCTGATGAAGCAGATTTTCAGACTTGCAGTTTTCCTGTTTCTGCTTTTGCAGTTAGCAGGCTGTATGCAGGATAGATTCAGCAGCGAAGGGAAAACTGTTTTCAGGTACAATGAGTCAGCAGGAATTACTTCACTTGACCCGGCTTTTGCCAGGGACCAGGCAAATATTTGGGCTGTAAACCAGATGTTTAACGGACTGGTGCAATTGGATCAGGATCTCAAAATAAAGCCCTGCATAGCAAAAGAATGGAGTATATCCGAAGATGGATTAGTATACACTTTTTATCTCCGGAGTGATGTTTATTTTCATCTGGATAAAAACGCCGGCATCAGTGAAAGCAGAAAAGTAGTTGCTTCGGATTTTGTATACAGTTTCAAAAGATTACTGGATGCAAAGCTTGCTTCTCCCGGTGCCTGGGTATTGGCACAGGTCAGCAACAGGAATGGAAATTATGCTATTGAAGCTGCTAATGACAGCACTCTGATTCTGAAGCTTGGTGAACCCTTTCCACCATTTCTGGGCTTGTTAACAATGCAGTATTGCTCTGTAGTTCCTTATGAAGCCATTTCTAAATACGGACCCGATTTCAGGCAACATCCTGTGGGAACCGGTGCTTTCAGGTTTGGGATGTGGAAGGAAAGCGTTAAACTGGTAATGCTCAAAAACGAACGATACTTCGAAAAAGGTCCTGAGGGTCCACTACCCTACCTTGATGCTGTAGCTGTTACATTTATTGTGGATAAGCAGTCAGCATTTCTGGAGTTTATGAAAGGGAACCTTGATTTTTTATCAGGAATCCATGCCAGTTATAAAGATGAATTGTTAACGAATTCGGGTAATTTGAGGAGCAAATTTTCGTCAGAAATCAATATGACAAAACAGCCTTACCTCAACACTGAATACCTTGGGATTCTGATTGATACGGGTTATGCCTCAGCCGCAATGAGTCCGCTAAAACTAAAACTGGTCAGGCAGGCAATCAGCTATGGTTTCGATAAAGTTAAAATGATGCGGTACCTGCGGAATAATATCGGCATACCGGGAACTGCCGGATTTGTTCCAGCCGGCATGCCGTGGTTTGATCAAACACAGGTAAAAGGGTATGAATATAACCCGGTGAAATCACTCGAACTGCTTAAAAAGGCTGGTTTCCCTAATGGTAAAGGGCTTCCGTCAATTACACTTACCACCAATGCTTCTTATGTTGATCTCTGCAAATTTATTCAGAGTCAGCTTGGAGAACTGGGTATCAATATTAAAATTGATGTAACACCTCCTGCAACACTAAGAGAAATGATTGCTCAATCGAAAGTAAGTTTTTTCAGAGGGTCGTGGATTGCTGATTACCCTGATGCTGAGAATTACCTTTCGTTGTTTTATACTCCAAATTTCTGTCCGGCCGGTCCTAATTACACTCATTTCTCATCTCCGGTTTTTGATAACTTATACAATGGATGTATACGCGAAACCAATGATTCCTTAAGAGGACAGAAATACATGGAGATGGATCGCCTGATGATAGAAGAAGCACCCGTTGTAATACTTTACTATGATGAAGTTCTCAGATTCAGTCGGAAAAACATTATCGGTCTTGGCTCCAATGCACTCAATCTACTCAATTTAAAAGAAATAAAAAAGGCACTATGACTTATCATGATTTTCAAAAGATATCACCACAGACTATCAGCCAGAACCTTTTTACTCTGATTGATGATGACTGGTTTCTGCTTTCAGCAGGCAGTACCGATGCGTTCAATACCATGACTGCCAGTTGGGGCGGCATGGGAATACTCTGGAATAAACCAGTAGTTTTCTGCTTTGTAAGACCACAGCGGTATACATATAAATTTATGGAATCAAATCCGGTTTTTACAATGTGCTTTTTTGATGAAAAATACCGCGATGCACTAAGTTTGTGTGGAAAAGTTTCGGGAAGGCAAACGGATAAAATGAAAGCTACTGGTCTCAAACCAATTGAATCGCCTCTTGGCTCTGTTTTTTATGAACAGGCCACATTATTAGTCGAATGCCGGAAACTCTATTTCTCTGACATTACGCCTGAGAATTTTATACTGGATTCCATTCAGGCCAATTACCCTAAAAAGGACTATCACCGCATGTACATTGGTGAGATTACTTCCTGTTACAACAACCCCAGGTGATAAGAAATGCAAAAAGATGGCATAACTTAAAACTCTTGATGCAATGATTTTTCATGCTTCCGGGGCTAAACAGAATAATACTTATGCCTGGTTAAATATTTTATGTCATTGATAAAAAGACAAAGCGATCATATGAACTTTAAAAAATGTAGAAGAGCATTTTTAAAATTGTTAATTATTTGTATCATTATTCTTGGGTATTGTCATTTTGAAACTCGCTGGACTAAATTAAAATCAATTACTATATATAATGCTGATATACCTGAATCATTTAATGGGAAAAAGATTATTTTCATTACAGACATACATCACGGACCATTTCTTTCGATAGAAAGAGTTGTGAAACTTGTAAAACAAATTAACGAATTACAGCCTGATATAATATTAATGGGCGGGGACTATGTCCACCGTGACCCTAATTACATAAAACCAGTATTTGACGAGTTGCGCAAACTGAAATCAAAATATGGAATATATGCGGTTTTAGGTAACCATGATCACTGGGAAAATGGTGAATTGACAAGAAAAATGATGGTTAGGAATGGAATAAATATTTGTGATAATAGATCTTATTGGGCTAAAACAGGAAATGATAGTATAAAATTAGGTGGAGTTGGAGATTTGTGGGAAGATATTCAGCTTGTCGATAAAACAATTAGTGATTTAAAGAAATCGGATTTCTGTATTTTGCTTTCACACAACCCAGATTATCTCGAGAAATTAAATACGGACTTAATTGATTTAACTCTTTCTGGGCACACCCACGGAGGACAAATGACATTATTTGGGTTGTGGGCACCAATTTTACCGTCTAAATATGGTCAAAAATACAGACATGGATTAAAGATCTTTAGAGAAATGAAATCTTACATTTCATCAGGTATTGGAACTATTACTCCACCTTTAAGATTCGCTTGTCGACCTGAAATCGTTATAATTAATTTGAAAAATAAGTAATCTAGAGGACATAACAGCAACTAGCCCTAAGCCGGGTTTTGGTGCCCGCCCGACAGGAAATTGAATATTTGAGCGGCAGAATCACGTGGCTACTTCGGAGGTAATCCTCCAGCCTGAGGCTAGCTGCCGGCCGTAGAATAAGTTACTTTTGCGTCCACTTACAAAATCCTGTAGCTAATCAATTAGTTTTAAATTTTTACGGCAATACTCTGTTTCAAACTTTTACAGATGTCATCTGTTTTTTCAATTATTTCGGGTTTGAGATTAAAAAATTAAGTACTTTAGCAAGTCATAGTTTCAGATACCGTTTTGCCGGTACAATGATTAGTAAACAACTGAATATCATTGAAAATAATCCAGAAAATACGCGAAAAATTTGCCATGTCATTTCTGCTGCAGCAGGCGCAGGAGATGAAACGCGTGCAGAAACAAACCAATCTCGAAAGTGCCCGTACTGTTGCCCTGCTCTATTACTTACCTGATGAAGCCACCTATAAAGTAGCGGAAACAATACTTTCCAGACTAAATGATTTGAATCTGAAAGTTCGTGTGGTATGTTATACTGACCTTAAGCTTTCTCCACATTATTTTATCCCGAAAATAACTCAGGATATTATAACCGCCAAAGATATAAACTGGAGGTATCAGCCTCAAAAAGCATTCGTTAAAGAATTTGTCAGTACTGAATTTGATATTTTAATCGACCTGAGTCTAAATGATCACCTTCCTTTACTTTACTGTGCTGCTTTATCAAAAGCAGGTTTGAAAGTTGGAAGGTTCCAGGAAGATCGTGAGTTATTTTACGACCTTATGATTCATTCCTCAACTGATGAAACAATCGATTCTTTTGCCGGACAGGTAATTCACTATTTAAGCAGGATAAACAACTAGTATATGAACAATAAATTTAAAGGAACCGGAGTGGCTATAATTACTCCTTTCCATAAACAGGGTACTATTGATTTTACTGCTCTTGAGCGCCTGATAGAGCATTTGGTCACTGGTGGAGTGAACTATCTGGTGGTTCAGGGTACAACTGCCGAAACAGCTACACTTACCAGAGAGGAAAAAAATGCTCTGGCTGAGTTTGTTGTTGATATTGTAAACAAACGGCTACCTCTTGTTCTGGGAATAGGTGGGAACAGTACGCAGGATGTAATAAATACCATTCGTTTGAATTCACTCGATGGATATGACGCTATCTTGTCAGTAACCCCATACTACAACAAACCTCAGCAGCGAGGGTTATACCTTCATTATAAAAATATTGCAACAGTTAGTCCGCTTCCGATAATTATGTACAACGTGCCCAGCCGTACATCTGTTAATATGAAAGCAGAAATCACGCTTCAACTTGCGGCTGAATTTGACAATATAATTGGCATAAAGGAAGCATCCGGCAATATGGAACAAATAATGGATATCATCAGGAATAAACCTAAGGATTTCCTTGTGATATCGGGTGATGATTTACTAACATTACCTTTAGTCGCTATGGGTGCCGACGGAGTAATTTCAGTGGTTGCCAATGCATATCCCAAGCTATTCTCCGAAATGGTTTCATACGGATTAAAAGGAGACCTGAAAAAAGCCCGTGAAATCCATTATAAATTTACCGAATTCACAAAATCAGTATTTGCTGACGGCAATCCTTCCGGAATAAAGGCGGCACTCGAAATTTTAGAACTTATTTCGAATAACCTGAGACTTCCTCTGGTAAAAATCGAAAAACAACATTACAATCAACTTTCAGCTTTAATGGCAGATCTAAGCCTCTAACATTGTCAAAATTAGTATAATACTGCATGAAACGACTTTTTTTTCTTTTAGCACTGCTTAGTTCAGTAACAACCATTTCGGCTCAATCCATTAATCCTCAACATGAAAAAGCTTTAGAGGAAATCAACAGACGTGGTGAAGTATATTTCAGTTTTCAGCTAAACGATCTTACGCAGTTATCGGTGCTGACGCAGAAAATTTCAATAAGCAATTTTAAAGAAAATACTGTTTTTGCTTATGCCAATCAAAAAGAATTTTCCGATTTCAGTACACTAGGAATTGATTTTGAAGTTCTTACTGCTCCTTCTGAATTGCATACTGTACAAATGTCAGACAATAATAAACAGTTGCTCACCTGGAATTATTATCCCACCTATCCGGCCTACGAAACCTTGATGCAGCAATTTGCAACTGATCATCCTGACATTTGTAAACTGCTTACAATCACAACTCTGGCCAGCGGTCGAAAAATTATGGCTTTAAAGATATCTGACAATATAAATACCCAGGAAAATGAGCCTGAGTTTATGTATACTTCCTCTTTGCATGGCGATGAACTAACTGGATATATACTTATGCTTCATCTGGCTGATTACTTATTGTCGGGTTATGGAACTGACGATCGGATTACGAATCTGGTCAATAATTTTGAACTGGTTATCTGCCCGCTTGCAAATCCGGACGGTACTTATAAAGGAGGAAACAACTCTGTAAACGGTGCTACCAGAGGCAATGCCAATAACGTAGACCTGAACCGAAACTATCCTGATCCAAAACGTGGACCTCATCCTGACGGGAATGCCTGGCAACCCGAGAATGTTGCTCTTATGAATTTTGCCGGGTTTTATTCGTTTACAATGGGTGCCAATTTCCATGGAGGTGCCGAAGTGGTAAATTATCCCTGGGATACCTGGTCGAAACTTTCAGCTGATGATGCCTGGTGGATATATACAAGCCGCGAATATGCTGACACGGTCCATAACTATGCACCTTCTGGCTACATGAGTATGATGATGAATGGTATAACTAATGGTTTTGCCTGGTACGAAGTAAATGGAGGACATCAGGATTACATGAACTATTTCAGGAATTGCCGCGAATCAACAATCGAATTATCTGATACAAAATTATTGCCCGAAAGTCAACTGCTACCTCATTGGGAATATAATTACCGCTCACTGATCAACTACATAGAACAGGCAGGATATGGGTTGCATGGGTTAGTAACTGATTCAATTAGTGGCGCCCCATTAAGTGCAAAAGTGTTTATTTCCGGGTTTGACAAAGATAGTTCCCATGTATACACTGATCCGCAGGTTGGTGATTACCACCGCTTATTGAAAGGTGGCAGTTATAACGTTACATTTTCTGCTACAGGATACCAGTCAAAAACTTTTACTGTACAAGTTGCTGATAAACAGAAAACAACCCTTGATGTTCAACTTTACGATGGAAGATTGGAAACCAGTTTTTCGGCTGACACTAACTCCGTTGCCGTTGATCAGAATGTTCATTTTTTCGATAATTCTGCTGGTCATCCTCAGTCGTGGAACTGGACTTTTTCAGGTGGAATTCCTGCAACATCTGTTGAAGCTAATCCAATCGTAACCTATTCTCAACCTGGGATGTATGCGGTAAAACTGGTAGTTTCCCGTCCTGGTTCAGTTGATTCGCTGGTGCGTGATGAGTATATTGAAGTAAAACCATGGTACCTTATGGGAAATAAAAACTATACAGTGTGCGACGGACGCTTTTTTGACACCGGAGGCCCGGCTTCTGGTTATGCCTCCAGCGAAAACAGCATTATCTCCTTCTATCCGGCTGAAGGAACAAAAAAATTAACAGCTTATTTCCATGCTGTTGAAATAGAAGAAGGAGGTTCTGAATGCACAAACGACAAGTTGAAGATCTTTGACGGTGCTTCTGTTAATGATTACCTGATAGCATCCCTTTGTGGAACAACAATACCAGGAAAGATAACAGCCACAAACCCAACCGGAGTTCTTACCTTTCAATTCGAATCGAATGGGTCAAATACCTATTCAGGCTGGGATATTACAATTTCATGCGATTCCAATGTCGGAATAACCGAGAACTTATATCACCAGGTACGCATATACCCTAACCCGGTATCTGAAGGACAAATCAATATTGAAACAAATAATCCTGTTCAAACACTTGTAATCAGGGATCTTACAGGCAAGGTCGTTCATTCATTTACGCCCTGTTCAAATAGTTTTCAGGTTGATTGTAACTGGTCGTCAGGAATCTATTTGTTTCGGATGCAAATTGACGGGAAATGGATCAGTAGGAAAATTCAGGTTTTAAATAATTAGGAAAATTTGAATGTATAAAAAATGCCCGATTGAAATTGGGCATTTTTTTTGAATTGCAGTTGCCGTGAAGTCGGATTTAAAGAGATCCTACTTCTTGAGTTTCAGTCCGAAAGGTATTTTTAGCGACAAGGCAAAGTTTCTTCCCGGATTGTAATAATTTACCTCTTTAAGGGTTGAAAGGTGGTCAATGTATCTTTTATCAAGAATATTGCTTACACTGATTCCTATGGATATCAACTGGCCTGACAATTTGATATTACCACCCATTCCAACATCAAATATGGTATATCCAGCTGTTGGTACTTCATCTTCAGCATTATTATTCTGGGCGAAAGCCGTCATAGAACTCAATTTAAGAAATGGATTATTTAGAAATGTCAGTTTGTCTTTTTCAAATCGTAATTCTCCATGAATTTTATTTGCAGGGATAAACGGTAAATTTCCACCATTCGTTTTCGTTCCTGTCACATTCGAAAAGGTAGCTTCCATATGCAACCAATCAATTTTTTTGGGGTGGATATGAAAACCGGTTTCAATTCCAAACAAAAGAGCATCAGTTTGCAGGTACTTATATATCCTATATCCATCAACGGTTGAATCAGCACCTGGAGAAATATAAATATAATTTTTCAGCATATTGAAAAACCCTGCAATATCGAAAGTGAAATTTGCACTATGGTAATGCATACTTACATCAGTTTCGTAAGCATTTTCAGGAACCAAATTATTATCTCCCAACTCATAACGTGTTTCATGTAAGCCATTTGATGTTAGTTCAGGCAGATTTGGTGTCCGGTATGCAGAGGCAAAATTAAAACGAAACAGTAATTCTTTATTTTGATTGTACGTAGCACCCATAGAGCCACTAAAACTTCCGAGCTCTTTATTAATTGCAGGGCGATATGTCATTTCTTCAGGTGAATTTACAGATTCAGATTTTATTAGTTTGTAATCGTATCTGAGACCAGTCTGAAGCTTCAATTTTTCAAAAAATGTATGTTGTAACATTCCAAAAACAGAGTAATTTTCAATTTCAGCATCTGGTAACAGGATTATTTCCCGGTTGTTATGATTGGTGTTTACCTGATTTAACCCCTGAAAACCAATGATATATTCTGATCTTACCGAGGATGGCAAATACAGACGAGTTTCGTAAGTAAATGTTTTAAGTGTCATATCTATTGATATTTCATCAGCACCTTCAAAGTGAATTAAACCTGCTCTCTGATATGCAGAATTAATTTCAAGTTTAACTCTGTGTATAAAGAATTTATTACGAGACGAAACAAGGTGATTGCCCAATTTCATATAATATACTTCCTGCTTTCTTCCACGCCCTTGCGCATTTATCAGGTCGATCGCATCTTTTTCGGCCAGCCCTAAATTGTAATCGCTGTAATCGTAGAATATGTTTAATGACATTTTTTGGTTATTGAAGCCAGTATTAAGTTTGAACGAATTTCCTGAAAATCGGGTATTCGGAACAAAAATTCCTCCGCCCTGCAAATAATCAGCATGATTTTTATTACCAAACCGTATTCCGCCGTAGAATTTTTTGGTTGTACCTTTTACACCCAGGTTATGAGTAAGTCCCCGTGAATTAGAAAAAAGCTGCAAATTGTAATCGCCGGCGATTGTTCCAACAGGTGCTGGTTTTTCCTTTATAAAATTGATCACCCCGCCAATTGCATCTGAACCATAAAGTAACGATGCCGGACCTTTAATGATTTCGATATTTTCGATTCCGAATTCATCAATTCCAAGTGGATGGTGTTCCGAATACTGATAATTCTCGAATCGGACTCCGTTATTTAATATCAGGATATCGTTCATTGACAAACCACGGATGACAGGTTTTGAAACTCCTGATCCCTTCGAAATCATATCAATTCCGGGAACTTTAGTCAGTATTTCGGCAAAATTGGGTGTAACAGGATTTGAGAGATTTGATATTTTTAAAACATCAATTTTTACCGCGTTTTGGTGTTGTGTCGAATTGTAGCCCCCCGAAACAACAATTTCTTCAGTTTCGATGGCTGTTTGCTGAAGGGATATTTGCAGACTAATGTTTTTACCCCGCAATTCCACAGTTTCAACATGGCTGGTAAATCCAATAAAGGAGATTTGAACTTTTATTTTTCCATCAGGTACCTTTGCAAGTTCGAATTCGCCATTTTTGTCGGTAACAGTGCCTTTGTTCATATCCGGAATATAGATGGTCGCACCTGGTAGCGGATGACTATCCTGGTCAGTAATTTTTCCGGTAATTTTATTTTGAGCAGTCGCCAGCATGTTTGTAATAATCATGAGGCAAAGCAGTATAGTGTTTTTCATTTTTTAGGATGTAATTATGTTATAGATTGCTTCAATGCTATCGAAATGTTTCCCATTGTATGGGAATATTAAGCACTGCAAAAAAGTCATTAGTTAACTGGTTAGCAGGAAGCAGGTTAATGGATAAAGGTCTCATTCGATTGCATAAATTGATCACTGCAAAAGAGTTTTTCTTCAGCATAATCTACAATCAAAAAGTTCAAGAGGTTAGCTTCTCAGATCTGAGGTGGAGCCCTTAAATTGGTATATGAAAATGTATTTTCCTGAATCTGACTATCATGTCTCAATACTAAAACACAATTCTCAGATTCTAAAACAGGTATATAAGGAGAACTCCGAATATCATCTGCAATATTGAATTCGTAAACACAGGCAGCACAATTATCACTCTGCCCACTAATTTGAAAGCCTTGTACGCAAGTGCTATCAGTTTTAATTTCCCTGTGACCCCAGATACGATGCATATCCTGAACCAGATTTGGAACAAGATATAAAAGCAATGCCAATAGTGACAACGCGATCTTTCGTTTCGGACAGTACATAGTTTCTGCTGAGAAGAATATTTGTTACAAAAAACAAATGTCAGACTATTTAACTTCTGAGATGACTAAAAGTTCAATCAAGAGAATTGCTTTAAGATAAATCATTGCTCCCTGAAAACTGATTCAAAAACTATTTCACAATCAGTTTTCGTGTAATAACTTCATTATCAATAACTATCTGAACAAAATATATACCAGGTTCAATAGCTTTATTTCGTATTTCAATAGCAAAGACATTATTACCCTCATTAACAATGTATTCCTGTTGGTACACTTGCTTGCCTATGTTATTGAACAGTGAAATTGCCACCAGACTCTTTTCTGAACTTTTCAACGAAATTTTTAGAACATCAGAAACAGGGTTAGGGAAAACCGTTATGTTATCGACAATGGCTGTACGCGGCAAAATATATTGATGTGAAATATCCTTTTGTATTCCATTATTATTGTAAATGGATTGAGCCTTCAGAATGTGAACGGATATAAAGATTACAAGGAGTAAAAGTATCTTTTTCATAGTAATTGTTTTAAAATGATACTTCAAAAAACGCGCCAAAACAGGTTTATTACAAGCTATATTAGTTAATATTAACTATTCGGAAAAGTAATACCAAATTTGCATTTATTTTTCCGTTATATTTTAATACACACTCGCCTTCTAATTTCTGAAGCGTAAATAATCTGTAATTAATTGTATTTCTGTAAGATCAATACCATTCGCCAGAAGATGTTTCTGATCGAAAGTAAGCGTTTCGGCTAATTGGGCCAGACTCGTTTTACCCGTCATAACCGCTGATAAATAGTATTCCATTGCTTTCGCCTTGTTGCCCAGGCATAATTCCACATGACCGGCATTTATAATATCATAGACTGAATTTTCCTGAGCAATCAACGATTGAAGATAATTTTGTGCCAGGTCAAGTTTTCCAAGCACAAAGCAGCACCATGCAATTGGGCGGAGTACTTTCTTGTTTTCGGGAGTAAGAAATTCAGCCCTGAAATAGTGATCCAAGGCCAGATCATATTTCTGGAGATCTAGATAGCAATTACCCAGCATCGTTTGAATGTATGCATCATCAGGTGCCAGAGTAGCAGCTTCAAGGCTCCATTTTAAGGCTGATTCGTTATCACCAGTTTTTCTATAACAGAATATGATTTTCTTCAGGCTCCACAATCGGTTAGTATCTAGCAGTTCAGCTCTTTTGTAATATTCAAGTGCAGATTTAAAATCACCGGCCATTTGGAAACAATAAGCAAGTTTTTCATGAACTGCCTGGTCAGAATCAGGCTTACCGGCTAATAACAGGAATATCTCCGAAGCAGCCGGATAATGCTTTTTAAGGAACAAAAACTCAGCTGAATTTCGGAGAATTCGAGTATTGTCAGGCATATTTAGTATCATCCAGCTTCCCGGAATATCCCAGTGCAGGCTAAAAATATCACGAAAATCGGCCCGGAAAGGATGAAGTTTAAAGAAACGGTAAAGATCCTGTATGTATTGTGTAAAAATGTAAGCGTCAGCTTCTGGTTTATGCAGAATATTATTCTCATGTGAAATTTCCCGCATATTTTCTGCTTCCATATTGAACAGATTAATCACATTTTTCCCCTGCTCGTTGGGCAGATGTTTTATGTTGAAGCAGAAGGAATACTTATCGGAATTACACATATAAAAGGACTCCTCCAAACCGGCAAGGAAATCAGAATTAACTTTAACCTCCACTCCTACTGCATTTTGAGCAGCTTCATTTTCTTTATAAAACGGACGGAACCAATTTGAAATCTCCCTGAAAAAGTCAAAATTCTTGAGCATTGCAAATGTCCCCATAAACAAATCAAGCCCTTCCATCTGCATCTCCGACATCTTTTCAATCTTATTCAGCAAATCGGGACTGTCTTCGAAAATCTGCTCCCAGTCAGGGTTTTTATCCTCTATAAGCTCATTATTAATAATATTGTCAATGTCGAGTTTCTCGCGGATTTTGGACTCGAATTTCTGAACATCCGGCAATATTTCCTCCCTGAATTTTCGGGTTATACTTTCGGTTTCCTGGGCTTTTAGTATCTGAAGCAGAAAATTATTCAAATCAGTTGCAAAAAAATCGCTTTCATAAAATTGTTTGAACTCAGCTTTGATAGTTGGGTACAGATCGAGCCTCTTGTCAAAAATGAAGACAGCTGTAATTATTCCTGTAAATGCACGCTGCCATACCTGTGGTTGCCTGTCATTATAAAAATCAGCGAGTACCGATAGCTTTTCTTTATCGAAACAATTTATAAGGCTCAGGGTAATTGCACTCACTGCCAGACACTTCTCGTACCATGGCAGACTTTTCGATTCGCGAATGGCTTTGATTAACTGCAGGTCTGTTTCGGTATATTTATCTGTGAGCCATATCAGTTGAAAAAGCTTTGGAGATATTGAAGGAAGAGAATCATTTTCAGCATTAAGAGCTGACAAATCAGTTTCATTCAGAAGCTTGGTAAACTCTAATTGAAAGGAGTAGTTGTCAATTTTTCTTGTGGCTTCTTCTTTTGCAATATCTTTTTCAGCTTCAATATTCGATTTCAACTGATAGATATGCATCCCGGTTTTAGCAAGCGCATGCTGCCTGACCTTATCAGCCAGTTCGAGAAGTGAAACCTTAAGCTTTCCGAAAATATTATTTCGCTGAGGATCCGGGACTCCTCTGAAGTTGTATTCAAGTAACATGCGGTATGTTTGATTTATATCTTCATACTGCAATGTATAATCGGCAACATGCATTCCTTCCTTTAAAACCGAGAGTTGGTTCAATGCCTCTTTCAGACGGTCAGCATAAACCAGGTCGCACAATAAAGTATATGTACTTTCAATATCTTTTAATGACAGTGCCATCAGTAATACTTTTTAAAATGAAATCAATGTTTAATCTTCCATTTGTAATGAAACAGAATTTTAACATTCAATTGTAAAGTATCAAAAAGCAAACCAACCCAGGTTTTTATCTCAACATTTCAAGAAATTCTTCTTCGGTAATGACCGGAATACCCAGTTTAAGCGCTTTTTGCCTCTTTTCAGGTCCCATGTTCTCACCGGCAACTACATAATCGGTTTTTGAAGTTACACCGGCTGACAGTTTGGCACCATGCGATGTAACCATTTCTTCCAGCTCCTTGCGGCGTTGAGACGAACCAAATGAACCGGAAACGACAATACTTTTAGCTGATAATTTCGATGATACCAACTCAGGTTGTTCATCTGCAACCATTCTTAGCCCGGCAGCTCTTAGCCTGTCAATTATCTGAACATTTTCATTTTTCCGGAAAAATGCAATTATACTCCCGGCTACTTTTTCACCAATATTATCAGCTGATTGCAAATCGTCGAAACTTGCTGACATGATTGCGTCAATAGTTTTAAAATGCAATGCCAGCTTTCGGGCAACAGTTTCACCTACGTACCGGATTCCAATAGCAAACAGAACTTTTTCAAAGGGTGCGGATTTTGATGCTTCAATACCTTTGATAATATTTTCTGCTGTTTTTTCTTTAAAACTCAGTTTTTTATCCTTTAAACCTCCTGTTCCTTTAACAACCTTCTCCAGATTAAGGATAGTACTATATGTCAGATTATACAAATCAGCTATATCCTTAACAAGCAAATTGTCGTACAGCATTTCGATTTTTCCTTCTCCAAGGCTGTCAATATTCATCGCCTTCCGATGAATAAAATGCTCAAGCCTGCCCTTGATCTGAGGAGGACAATGATCTTCGTTGGGACAAATATTGGCAGATTCACCTTCCTGACGTTCGAGTTGAGTCCCACATTCAGGACATGTTTCTATAAAAACAACCGGTTCCGAAAACAAATCACGTTTACTAAGGTCAACTCCAATTATTTTGGGTATTATCTCCCCTCCTTTTTCAACAAAAACATAATCACCGATGCGAACATCCAGTTTAGATACTATATCTGCATTATGCAGGCTCGCTCGTTTCACAACTGTTCCGGCAAGTTGTACCGGTTTTAGATTGGCTACCGGAGTAACAACCCCGGTTCTACCAACCTGATAATCAATAGAGAGTAATTGAGTAGTTACCTGTTCAGCCTTGTATTTATAGGCTATAGCCCACCGGGGAGATTTCGCTGTAAATCCTAATGCCTGCTGTTGCTCAAGCGAATTCACTTTTATTACAATACCATCTATGTCAAATGAGAGTTTGTCACGATCTCGACCCATAGTATCAATAAAACTGACTACTTCATCAATTGAATGACAAAGAGTCGATTTATCAGAAATTTTGAATCCCCATCCTGCCAATGCCTGCAAGCTGTGCTGGTGTGTTGAAAACGAGAGGGATTCACCCAAAGCATAGTACATATAGCCGTCAAGGGGGCGCTTAGCAACTTCAGCCGAGTCCTGTAATTTAAGACTTCCGGCAGCGGCATTCCTCGGATTGGCAAAAGGATTTTCACCAATTTCAATCCGCTCCAGATTCATTTTCTCAAAACCCGGACGGGGCAGAATTATCTCACCTCTTACTTCGAATGATGACGGATAACCTTCTCCCATCAGTTGTAATGGAATACTCCGGATCGTTTTCACATTGGCGGTTACATCATCTCCTCTTTCACCATCTCCACGTGTCAGGGCCCTAACGAGCTTTCCGCTTTCATAGGCAAGGCTAATAGAAAGTCCGTCGAACTTTAATTCGCAGATATACTCAACTGTGCCATCAATAGTCTTCCGCACCCTTTCATCGAAATCGCGTAACTCACTTTCGGAATAGGTATTTGAAAGAGATAGCATCGGATAAGTATGGCGTGCCGATGCAAACTCTGATGTAATAGTACCTCCGACCCTTTGAGTCGGTGAATCCACTTGTAAAAATTCGGGAAATTCCTTTTCGAGTGCCGAAAGTTTTTCGAGCATCATATCGAAATCATAATCCGAAAGTATCGGATCAGCAAGGACATAATACCTGTAATTATGGTTATTCAGCTCGTTAACAAGTTGATTTATTTGTATTTGAGCATCATGGCTATTCATATTCTTCTACGTTAATTGTGATTTGAAAGATACAAATTTCGCTCATATTGAAACAAGAATTGAAATATCCAATTTCCAAAAATTATAGTGCATATTTAAAATTGCAGACTTTGTGAAATTTTCAGATTGATAGCAAATTCTGAAGATTGAATTGACTGGTATAGCAATTAACTAAAACTGCTTTCGTACAACAATCTTTTTTACTTTCGCGAACGGTAACCATTCTAATAAGATCTTCCATGAAAAGTCAGGTTTTTATAACAGTTCTATTCCTTTTTATTGTTAATGTGCTTTTTTCTCAACAGAATTCAGTTAGTAATCGCTATACTCCTGAATTATTATGGAAACTGGGTCGTGTAAGCGACATACAGGTTTCACCTGATAATCAATCAGTATTATATGGAGTGAATTGGTATAATCTTTCGGAGAATAAAGGAAACCGTGATTTATATATGCTGCCAGTTGCCGGTGGAATTGCAAAAAAAATCACATCATTCAAAGGAAGTGAGAATAACGGGATTTTTCGTCCTGATGGAAAGAAAATAGCTTTTCTCTCTGCCGAATCAGGAATCAGCCAGATATGGGAAGTAAATACTGATGGGAGTAATCCTGTCTGTATCAGCCAAACCGAAGGAGATATCTCCGGATTCAGCTACTCCCCTGACATGAAACATATACTTTATACACAACGCGTTAAACTGGACAAAACGCCAAATGATCAGTATCCTGATCTACCCAAAGCCAATGCCCGTATTGAAGATGACCTTATGTATCGTCATTGGGATAGCTGGGCTGATTATAGCTATAGCCACATCTTTATAGCATCCTATGAGGATGGAAAAATGGGTAGTGGGATTGATATCATGGAAAATCAACGGTTTGAATCACCTATGGCACCCTGGGGTGGAATGGAGCAAATATGCTGGAACCCTGAAAGTGACCAGATCGCATATACTTGTAAAAAGCTAACCGGTTTGGAATATTCAGTAAGCACAAATTCCGAAATCTATCTTTATAATCTTAATTCCGGAAAGGAAACCAATATTTCACAAGGTATTGCTGGTTATGACCAGGATCCAGTTTTTTCGCCTGATGGTAAAAGTATAGTATGGAGGAGTATGGCTCGCGACGGTTTCGAGGCTGATAAGGACAGAATTATGATTTATGATTGCGACAATAAAAAATATGAAGACTACTCTGCAAAATTTGATCAGGGTTCAAACAATTATACCTGGTCGGCCGATGGCAGGACTTTGTATTTTTTAAGTTCGGTTCATGGCACCGTACAGATTTACTCCCTGAAGCCCGAATCCGGAGAAATAAAGCAGGAAAGCAAAGGCTCATGGGACTACTTATCAATAAAATTAGCTGGAAATGAAATTATTACAGCTAAACAATCCATGTTAAATCCTACCGAAATATACAAGTTAGATGCATCAGGAAAAGAAACACAGCTTTCATTTACCAACAGGGAAATTCTTGCAAATGTTAAATCGGCGAAGGTTGTTGAAAGATGGATGACGACAACAGATAATAAAAAAATGTTGACATGGGTTATTTATCCGCCTGATTTTGATCCGAATAAGAAGTATCCTACCTTACTTTTCTGCGAAGGTGGACCTCAAAGTATGGTCAGCCAGTTTTTCTCTTACCGATGGAATTTTCAGATGATGGCTGCTAATGACTATATAATTGTTGCACCTAACCGCAGAGGCTTACCCGGATTTGGCCAGGAATGGAATGATCAGATTAGCGGTGATTATGGCGGTCAAAATATGAAAGATTACCTGTCTGCAATTGATGAAATGGCCAAAGAGCCTTATGTTGACAAAGACAGACTTGGCGCTGTGGGTGCCAGCTATGGCGGTTTTTCAGTATTATGGCTGGCTGGCCATCACGAAAAGCGGTTTAAAGCTTTTATTTCGCATTGTGGCATGTTTAATCTTGAGGACCAATATCTTACCACCGAAGAAATGTGGTTTGTAAACTGGGATCTTGGCGGCCCTTATTGGGAAAAGGGAAATCAGAAAGTTGATCATTCTTATGCAAATTCACCACATAAATTTGTTGACAAGTGGGATACTCCCATCATGATAATTGAAGGCGAAAATGATTTCAGAATTCCTTATACACAAGGAATGGCTGCTTATAATGCTGCAAAACTTCGTGGCATTCCTGCCCGCTACCTGCATTTTCCGGAAGAAAGTCATTGGGTGTTGCGTCCACAGAACAGTGTTCTCTGGCAAAGGGAGTTTTTTCGCTGGCTCGATCAATATTTAAAATAGGATTTTTAAACCTGGAAAATTAGTTCCCTGATTCATAACCAGCTATCTGCATTTTAAAGCCAGATAGCTGGTTATTTCGTTTAAGTCCAAAGGCTCGAACCAGGCATAATCACCCCTTCGGTTAAACCAGGTTAATTGTCGCTTGGCATATCGACGGGTATTTGTTTTGATATTGAATATAGCCTTATCAAGTGAAACAGTGTTATCCAGGTAGTCAAAAATCTCCTTATAACCTACTGTATTCAATGCATTAAGGTGCCGGAATGGCAATAAACCTTTTACTTCATCAACAAGCCCATTATCAATCATCTGATCTACACGTTGCTCTATCCGGTCGAAAAGTATGGGTCTGGGCAGGTTGAGCCCGATATTTATGATATTAAAATCACGCTTCTTCGAACTGTTCATCCGTTGCTCTGAGTATTTTTTGCCGGTTGTAAAGCAAACTTCCAGAGCACGCAACAACCTGTTGGGATTTTGTATATCAACCATAGCAAAATATTCTGGATCAGATTCCTTTAGCATAGACTGCAGTCTTTCAACCCCTTCGTCCTGATAAATGCCTTTGAGATAGTTCCTGAGCTCAGGTTCAGGATCAGGGAATTCGTCAATTCCTAAACAAACAGCGTCAATATATAATCCTGAGCCACCGGTTAAAAAGACCACGTCATGTTTCTCGAAGAGCCTTGACAGCAAAACTAGAACTTCACTCTCGAATTTTGCAACATTAAAATAATCATGTATGCTTAAATGTCCGATAAAATGATGTTTTATCTCCTTTAGCAGTTCCGGATCAGGTTTTGCTGTACCTACCGACATTTCTTTATAAAACTGTCGTGAGTCAGCTGAAATAATTTCTGAATTCCAGGCTTTCGCCAGATGGAATGCAGCGTTAGTCTTTCCCACAGCAGTGGGACCAGCAATAACAACAAGAAATTTGCCAGAGTTATTCAACCGGTTGTTGGAAAGCAAATTAGAAACAGAATGCAAGTATCATATTATCAGAGGAAACTGTAATTACCATTCAGGTTCAGTAGTGTAGTTCTCATCTATTTCTTCTTCCAGATCGCCTTCTTTGATCATTTGATCCAATTCACCTAACATAGCATCTTCATCCGGATCGTCAAGGAATGATAGGAAATTAGGTGCAATAGTCGGAGTCAGAGTCCCTTCTTTCTTAACGCAAACAGGATAGTCTTTTTTAGGGTCACCGTCTACAATCTTGATCAGCTCAATAAAGAAAACTCTTGGGTTAAGAAAATTATATTCAAAAAGGATACGCTGATGGGGATCTTCAATTACTTCCCTGATTTTCACATCTTCCATAATCATAACAGGTATGGGTATGTTAACAGGTTTTCTGTCGTCATCATCAAATTCAGGTACGGGGTCTTTAACACCCATATCGATAAGCGTTATTTCTCTTTGTTTGTTCCATCTTGGATCACAAATAAAGAAAGATGCGAGTTCATTTCCTTCAATTTCAACTGATTTAAGGATAGCATCATGAAATTGTTTAAAAGTTTGCCCCGGCTTGATTTCGATATCACGCAGAAAATCATCCTGTTCTTCAAATAAAAGCCTGAAACGGTATGCTTGCATAACTTGGTAGTATTGATTGTTTTGTTTTAGTAAAGGTACGAAAATAATATAGATCTGATTTTTTAGCTTTTTGATTAATGTGTACTATTCCAATTGATGCTTCACAGAGGTTAACCCCAATTTCCGTCCTTCCTCCATCATCATTCCATATGCTTCTTCAAAGCTATTATGAATTTCACCTTCCAGAATAGCTTCGCGAATGGCAGTTTTAATTACACCTACCTCTCTACAAGGCCCAATGCCAAACACTTCCATAATTATCTCGCCCGAAACCGGAGGCTGCCAGTTCCTCAGATTGTCTTTCGCCTCTATTTCCTTAAGTTTAGTACGAACAATTTCAAAGTTGGAAAGATATTTCAGTACTTTGGCTTGATTCTTTGAAGTAATGTCAGCTTCACACAAGGTCATTAAATCATCAATTTCATTACCTGCATCAAATAACAGTCGTCTTACAGCTGAATCAGTAACAATATCCTCCGAAAGTACTATAGGACGTAGATGAAGTAATACCATTTTTTGTACGTACTTCATCTTCTCATTCAGAGGCAGGCGCAGATGAGTAAAAATAGACGGAATCATCTTCATCCCTTTAAATTCATGACCATGAAAGGTCCAACCTGTGGATGCTTCAAACCGCCTGGTTACCGGTTTTGCAATATCGTGGAGCAAGGCAGCCCAGCGTAACCAGAGATTATCTGTTTTAGGGGCTATTCTGTCGAGTACCTCCAGGGTGTGTTTAAAATTATCTTTATGACCCTTACCATCAACATATTCAGCTCCTTTCAAAGCTACAAATGCAGGGAATACTAATTCAAGAATCCCTGATTTATCGAGCATGTAAAAACCAACTGATGGTTTTTCAGTCATGATAATTTTATTCAGCTCCTCACTAATGCGTTCCATAGATATAATAGTGATACGCGACGCATTCCGGGTAATAGACTCGAAGGTCTCGGGCAATATCTGAAAATTCAGTTGGGAGGCAAAACGGATGGCGCGCATCATTCTCAAAGGGTCATCAATAAAGGTAACATCCGGATCAAGAGGAGTTTGTATGACTTTCCTGTTCAAATCCCCAATCCCATCGAATGGGTCAATAAGCTGACCATAATTATTTGGTTGCAGGCTAATCGCCATAGCATTGATTGTGAAATCACGGCGATTTTGGTCATCTTCAATGGTTCCTGGCGAAACGTGTGGATTTCTCGAATCAGGAGAATATGATTCTTTGCGGGCACCAACAAATTCAATCTGGTTATCTCCATATATGAACATCGCTGTACCAAAAGTTTTGAATATACTTACTTTATTAACATTAAGTACTTCAGAAACTTTGTTCGCTAATTCTATTCCATCACCCGAAGTAACAATATCAATATCCTTGCTCAACCTGCCCAGAATCTGATCCCTTACAAAACCACCGATCACATACGCATCAATATTTAATTGTGCTGCCGCTTCGGATATTGCCATAAATACCGGGCTTTTAACACTTGATTGCAATGCATTTGTATTCATAACCAGAATAATGAAGGGATCTTTTGAGTTTTTACGCTGAAAACGCCTGCAAAAGTAAGCAAATAGGCTCAAAAACGAAAATCCTTACTGCACGGTTATACTTTCAATAATACATGATTATTTCAGTTTGATTTATTTTTTTCCAATCTACTTGCCTGTCAGGTTCCCTTTTGCGTATATAGGGAATTTCATATTCATAACTATTATGTGTGGTGTTAGTACCAGCAAAAATCAAGCTGAAATATGATCCGCTCTGTTCATATTTTCAATATACTGATAATCTGATCAATGAATTAATAATATAGATATTTATTACAAATTTAACAATCGGATTGAATTTATATTTCAATACAATTTACATTAAAATATATTTACAAAACCCTCTTGTTAATTAACAATGAAATTATAATTTTGTCATCAATTGTATATCAGACTGCAATCAAAAAAACATTTAAAATTATGGCTAAAAGAACCATTGTAGCAATGCCGGGCGACGGTATTGGAAAAGTTGTATTGGAACAGTGTATCCGCGTTCTCGATGCTGCCGGATTTGAGGCAGAATATGTAAACGGAGATATTGGTTGGGAATTCTGGTGCTCTGAAGGCAATCCGTTGCCTGATCGTACTTTGAAGCTTCTTCAGGAACACAAAATTGGACTTTTCGGAGCAATAACCTCCAAACCAAAGGATAAAGCCGCTTCTGAACTTGCACCTGAACTGCAGGGAAAAGGCATTTCGTACTACAGTCCTATTGTAAGCATGCGCCAGCATTTCGACCTCGATATCTGCATGCGTCCATGTAAAACTTTAAAAGGGAATCCTCTCAATTTTATTCGCAGAGGACCCAATGGCATTGAAGAACCAGAAGTTGATGTTATGATTTTCCGTCAGAATACTGAAGGCTTGTATGGAGGTGTTGAATGGACAAATCCCTCGGATCAGGTTTATGATGCATTGATGACTCACCCAAAATTCAGGGAGAATTTCGGTTGGTGTCCTAGACCCGAATTGGCTGTTTCGACCCGCATATTTACTAAGAAATATGTTACCCGCATTGTTAAGGCTGCTTTTGAATATGCCAGTAAACGTGGTTTTTCGAAAATTACAGTATGTGAAAAACCGAATGTGATCCGTGAAACTTCAGGAATGATGCTGAAAGTAGCTCAGGAAATGAGTAAATCGGATTATCCGAATATCTGGGTTGAAGATGTCAATATCGATGCTATGACAATGTGGCTTACCAAAAACCCCGAAAATTATAATGTCATAGTTGCAGGAAATATGTTTGGTGATATCGTTTCGGATGCTTTTGCTGGTCTTATTGGCGGACTTGGTTTTGCAACATCGGCTCAGTTTAACCCCGAAAGCGGAATTAGCGTTTTTGAACCTACACACGGTTCTGCACCCAAATATGCCGGATATCCCGAATCTATTGTTAATCCAATTGCAATGATTCTATCAGGAGTAATGATGCTTGAGCACCTTGGAGAAGATGAAATAGCCGGACGTATCAGGCAGGCAATTGCTGACGTTATAACCGATGGTAAAGTCAGGGCTTATGATATGCTTAAAATGAAAGGTTCGCCGGATGTCATAAATCAGGGTGCCGCTTCAACAAGGCAGATGGCAGATGCTATAATTGAGAAATTTAAATAATCAATAATGTAAAGTGGCGGTGTTTCGATTGGCTTCTTACTAACCTATTGTGATATGAACATAGATCAGAAATATATGGATCAGGCTCGAAATCTCTGGCCTGAACTGGAATGGATAAGTAACAATGACCTTAAAGAAAAAACAACTCTTACATGGGCTCTGGCCCTGCAGAAGAGTGTATTAACCCCCGATGACCTGAATACCATACCGTTCACTCTGTTGTGCGGCCCTGATCTTAAAGTGACGTTTATGGACCATAAACGTTGTGTTGTTCATGTTGCTCTGGACGCTGGAAATAAAATGAATGAATTTTTTAAATCAGATTTACCAGTAAATATGGATGTTCTTATCGCAGGGGCAATTCTTGCTGATGTGGGCAAACTCCTGGAATATGAACTCAAAGAAGGAAAATCCATTCAGGGGAGCTATGGCAAATATGTACGGCATCCTTTCTCGGGAGTATCATTAGCTGAACAATGCGGAGTTCCGGCTGCTGTTTGTCATATCATTGCCACTCATGCAGGTGAAGGTGACATGGTGAAAAGATCAACTGAAGCCTATATTGTTCATCATGCTGATTTTATGACTTTTGAACCATTCAGAGAGAGATTAAAAGTCTGATTTCTCTGCTCTTGAACTGTTTAAAGACGATTAAAAGTGATTACATAATTTCCATACCATGACAATTATAGAGAAAATTATTGCAAACCATAGCAAACAGACTTCAGTAAAGCCTGGTGACATTATTGATGTATTTATTGATGCCCGTGCTGCCCGCGATTTTGGAGGAGCAAATGTTGTTGAGAACATACTTAATAATGGGTTAACTGTTCATGATGCTTCACGTACCTTTTTTACCTTTGACTGCAATCCTGGAGGATCGGATCAGAAATATGCTGCCAATCAGCACTTTTGCAGACTCTTTGCCCGTCAGAATGATATTAAGGTGTATGATATTGATTCAGGGGTCGGGACTCATCTGGCCATCGACAAGGGGTTAGCATATCCGGGAAGTACTTTTGTTTCAACCGATTCGCATGCCAATATCATGGGTGCTATTGGTTCATTTGGTCAGGGAATGGGTGATCAGGATATTGCGGCAGCCTGGGCAAAAGGATCAGTTTGGTTTAAAGTTCCTGAGTCAGTCAAACTGGTATTGAAAGGTAAAAGACCGGCCAATGTAAGAGCGAAGGATGTAGTACTGAACCTACTTTCGATTTATGGTGCTAACAAACTGCTTGGTTATTCTGTTGAAATTGAAGGTGATGCCGTCGAAAGTTTCTCCCTGGATGAACGAATTACCATTGCCTCAATGGGTACCGAAATGGGAGCTATTATAATTCTTTTCAGTCCGAACGATAAAATTCTCGATGAACTTCAGGCTCGTTCAGGAAATCGTGTTGAAACTATCAAAGCTTCAGCAGATGCCAGTTATACTTTTGTTGACAGTATTGATATTGAGAAATTTGTACCAATGGTCGCAAATCCCGGCCACCCGCACGACGATGTATCAGTAGAAAGTGTAAAATACAGGAAAATTGACTCTGCATTTCTTGGAAGTTGTACCAACGGACGAATGGAAGATCTTCGGGAGGCTGCTCAACTGCTCAAAGGGCGAAAAGTTGCACCTGGAGTAGTTTTGAAAATCGTACCAACTACTGATGCAATATGGCGAGAAGCACTTGATGAAGGACTGATACAAATTTTCAAAGATGCTGGTGCATTGGTTTCAAATGCAGGCTGTGCCGGTTGTGCAGCAGGTCAAGTCGGACAAAATGGTCCGGATGAAGTTACTATCAGTACCGGTAACCGCAATTTTTCGGGCAAACAGGGTAAAGGGTCGATGTACCTTGCCTCACCGGGAGTAGTTACAGCATCTGCAATTGCCGGCTATATTACTACTCCTGATGACATTCCGGACAATCCTGCTGCATTTGAAAAACCCGCTTTGAAACATCGTGAAATAGTAGTCAGGGAAAAAACTGATAAACCTGTTTTAATTGAAGGTCGCGCCTGGGTTATCCGGCAGGATGATATCGACACCGATATGATCTTTCATAACCGGTATCTCACTATTACCGACATAAATGAAATGGGTCAGTACACATTCGATAATCTGAAGGGGTATGAAGACTTTGCAAAAAAAGCAAAACAAGGAGATATTGTTTTCACAACAAAAAATTTCGGTGCAGGGAGTTCACGACAGCAGGCAGTGGATTGTTTCCAATCTCTTGGTGTAACAGCATTAGTTGCCGAATCGTTTGGAGCTATCTATGAGCGCAATGCAATCAATGCAGCCCTTCCTATACTCACCTATACTCATGGCCAACTTGAGGAAATAGAACTTAATCAGCATGACCAGGTGAGCATTAATTTTGGCACCGGCGAATTAAAGAATATCACTAAAAATAAATCTGTATTCATCAATAAATTTTATGATGCACAGATGCGTATCTATAAAAACGGAGGACTTCTCTGATCTTTAACGTTTTACAAAGCCCGGACAATGAAATCCGGGTTTTTTTTTGATTAATAATTTCCTGAAACGAATCAATTTCTCGCGGAGAAAAGCAATACGATTTTTAAGAAAGTATATCAGCCTATTTCCCTTTAAAAGATTATTGAATCAATACTAGTTAGAGGTAAATTCGGTTTTAACATTCACATAACCAGGGTATGAGACCGGAATTCCTCCGACATTTATTGTTGGCTTAAGTTTCAGAGTGAACCGAGTAGGAGTATTCCCCGTTCCTGCCAGATTCAAACCGAAATTAATTATTGCATCTGCTCCCTTACCAGATAGAGCTTTTTTCAAATCTACATGCATCTGCATCGGAATGTCAGCGGAGCCATTATTTGCAGGAATAGTAACCTGTTTGTCGAGTATACCCCTGGTCATCTCCTGATCATCAATCAAAAGTATCCAGTCGATCCTTGTCATACCAGCATCAACGGTATTTGGGTTCTTAGCTGCTATATTAAGTGTAAAATCGAGAGGAAACTGTGGAGACATGGCTGCTGATGCAATCCGTCCTGCATCGAGCATACTTAAATCAGAAAGTGATTTTTTATTCTGCACATCAATTCCAGCCAATCTGAGTTGTTCGACAGTTTCAATTCTGAATTCACATTTTGAAAGATAGCTCATTTGTGAAACTTGCTTTACCACATCGCAGGAAGTGATTAAAGTAAAAAGGCTTAGGAGCAGTATTATAAACGAAGTCGTTCTTTTCATGTTCAGATTTCTTTTAAGCACAGCATGATCAAAAACCATTCCATTTAGCTTATTTAGAATGACTCAAAATTACTTTTCCCTGAATGTGGTTAAATAAATAATACCGACATTTGAGCAATTAAATACTTATATAACGTAATGGCTAAAATTGTTTCATATTCCGAGGCTGCATCTATTGGTATGCATGGCATGGTTTTAATTGCACGTGCCGGGGAAACTATTAATGTTCAAAGAATTGCAGAAGTTACAGGATCATCCCGACACCATGTTGCAAAAGTTATGCAACGGCTTGTAAAAGAGGGATTTCTGTCTTCAAACAGAGGACCATCAGGAGGTTTTAAACTCAATATTCAACCTGATGAAATTACATTGTTACAAATATATGAGGCTATCGAAGGCCATGTAAAAGTACTGAATTGTCCACACGAAAAGCAAGTCTGTCCATTTGGAAAATGCCTGTTGGGCACAGTAGTCACTGAAATGACCCAATCATTCCGCGATCACCTTTCAACTCAAAAGCTAGCCGATCTGATGGTTTAGGCCGTGTTTTAATTTTTTTTCTCCACATAAATCGTCAATGAAAAGAATTAAATGTATATTTGCGCAATTAATTACTTTAATTCCGATATAAGATAAATTGATGTTACTTACTCAGGAATGTGCATATCTGAAGACCCATTCGATTCATTAAAACCACGATAATTCTGCATCAAAACCAAAATAAATTAAATATGCTCAGAAAAATCATTCAAATTGACGAAGAAAAATGCAATGGATGTGGTTTATGCATCCCTAATTGTCATGAAGGGGCACTTCAGATTATAGATGGTAAAGCGAGGTTAATCAGCGACTTATTCTGCGATGGACTTGGTGCATGTCTTGGTCACTGCCCGGAGGGAGCAATAGAAATTATTGAACGTGAAGCTCATGCCTACAATGAAACCATTGTTATGGAAACAATAGCAAAACAAGGGCGAAACACTATTCTGGCCCATCTTGAGCATTTACGCGATCATAATGAGCAAGGATTTCTTAATGAGGCAATTGCCTATATTAAAAAAAATAATATTAATCTGAGTCCGGATGCCGGATTGAATTCACCCTTACCAACAACAGTAAATTTCATGACTATGAATGAGGCTATTCAGAATTCCAAACATGAACCGGCAAGTAGTTGCGGCTGCTCAAGTTCCAAAACCATCGACTTTCGTATTGATATTGAAAAGGTTCACTCTTCAACTTCAGATACATCTAAAACTGAACCTATGACGCCCTCTCCTGCTGCATCGGAGCTTCGTCAGTGGCCGGTTCAACTGCATTTAGTAAATCCAATGGCCTCATATTTTCAAGGAACCGATGTAGTTCTGGCGGCTGATTGTGTTGCATTTGCCATGGGAGATTTTCATGAAAGACTGCTTAAAAACAAATCACTAGCCATTGCTTGCCCAAAACTTGACTCGAACAAAGAAGTGTACATCGAAAAACTTGCAACAATGATATCAGATGCAAAAATAAATACACTCACTGTTCCCATCATGGAAGTGCCATGTTGCGGTGGTTTGATACAAATGGCAAAAGTTGCGGTCCAGCAATCAGGACGCAATATCCCGATTAAAAAGATTGTAATAGGAATCAAAGGAGATATTCTGAAAGAAGAGTGGGTTTAAGTAATAAAAAATCTGACTACGGGCGAATCTACTGTGACTTTTGAGTTGAATCACTCTAAATTTAACTTCCGGCTGATACCCGACCAGATATAGCTAATCAATATTAAACGACTGCACCATGGAAACTTCAAAAACTGAACACAGCACACCATTTATCTTTTCCGATACAATCAGCTATCAGGAAAACGGAATTGTTAGCAAGAGGATAATTCAAAAGGATAAAGGAAATGTTACACTTTTTGCTTTTGATACAGGCCAGAAACTGAGTGAGCATACGGCACCCTTCGATGCACTTGTTCAGGTTATGGATGGGAAAGCTGAGATTGTTATCAGTGGAACAGCATATCAACTTAGTTCCGGTCAAAGCATTATAATGCCAGCAGGGAAACCCCATGCCGTAAATGCCATCGATCGCTTTATTATGCTTCTCACCATGATAAGGGAATAAATTCTGAATTTATGCTTCTGCTCAAAAACCGACGAGAGAGAGAATCTATCATCGTTCAAACAATGATTGCAATGTATTGCAGTGCAAACCATGGAGGCAACGAAACTTTGTGTTTATCCTGCAAATTGGTATCCGGGTATTCCAGTAAAAGATTGCTTTCGTGCATGTTCGGTGAATTGAAACCTGTATGCAAAGAATGCCCGGTTCACTGTTACTCACCACAGATGCGCGAACAAATACGGCAGATCATGCAATGGGCAGGACCCAAAATGGTATTCAGAAAACCAATTTATGCTTTTATTCATCTGATTGACAGATTATTCGAAAAAAGAATTTCAAAAGAAGGAGCCAGATTTTATAATGCTAAAAAGATGAATTCTTAACCCTTCGGAACAAAACTTTTACATTTAAAAATATTCCTTCGTTTTCAATATCATGTTTGAAGTCGTTTTACGCATAATTTTATTCAGAATGATCAAATTTATACCTTTGGCACAATCATTCAGTAAACAGCTTCAGATTTATGTCCGGTAAACCCTCTCCTGATCCAGCCTCAACTGCCAATGTAATCGATATGTTTACAGTGGCCAATGAATTTTGTATTTTCACTGAAAATGCATCAAAATACAATCCCGACGAAGTACTGCAGTATTATGTTAAAATCTGCCCTCTTTTATATCTAAAAGGCGCGATACTACCTGTGCTGGAGGCAGATGAAGACTATCTTGGTGAAAGATTCGTCAACGAAGACCAATGGGAAAGCATTTATAATTCACTTCTGAGTGTGTTTGCCGAGAAAGATGATTTTCACACACTATCCTATGAAATTGCAGATACTATCCCTCTGAAAGCGAGTATTTCGGAACATCTGGCAGATGTATACCAGGATTTGAAAGACTTTGTACTTCTGTATCAGAAAAACCTTGCCTATGCAAAGCAAAATGCTGTTTACGAATGCAGGGTTCTGTTCATTACTCACTGGGGAATAAGAATTTCCTCACTCCTGCCGGCCTTACATGCCATTGTTTTTAAGCCAGAACAAGATGAGGATTATTCATTCTAGCTCTGTATATATTTAGAATTAAGGCAAATACAATTCAGTTTTAAATTATGCACTAATTTTATATATTTGTTAAGTGGTATAAAATATTACTACTATCTTTGCAGTAATATTTATTTAATCTAAATAACAATAATCAGTGAATCTCAGTGAACTTGAACCCGGCCAGAAAGCTACAATCCTTAGGGTTAAGGGACGGGGATCATTCCGGAAAAGGATCACGGAAATGGGATTTGTTATTGGAAAAGAAGTTACTGTTGTCAAAAAAGCGCCTCTTCAGGATCCTATAGAATATAACATTCTTGGATATAATGTTACCTTGCGGCAGAGCGAATCCAGACTTATTGATATAGATCCGCTTTACCAGGCCGGACCAGATATCAACTATTCAGGAACTCTTTCTGAAGATTCAGAAAACACACATTATTCAGGCAAGAATAAAACAATACATGTAGCATTTGTAGGGAATCCGAATTCAGGGAAAACCACTCTTTTTAATTATGCTTCCAATTCGCGCGAACGTGTAGGTAATTACAGTGGAGTAACAGTTGATGCCAAAGAAGCTAAATTTGTCCAGGGTGGGTATGAATTCATAATTACTGATCTGCCCGGAACATACTCAATCACAGCTTATTCACCAGAGGAGCTTTATGTCAGAGATTTTATAAATGAAAACATGCCGGATGTTGTTGTTAATGTGGTGGATGCTTCGAATCTGGAGCGGAACCTGTATTTGACAACACAGCTTATTGACATGGATATCAGGCTAGTGGTAGCCCTGAATATGTATGACGAATTTCAAAGAAAAGGAGATACCTTAAACTATGAGTATCTTGGACAGATGCTTGGAGTACCTTTTATTCCAACAGTTGCTGCCCGTGGAAAAGGAATAAATGAACTTTTTTCGAAGATCATAGAGGTATGTGAAGGGAGCGACAAGGTTTCGCGCCATATTCATATCAATTATGGCATCACCCTGGAAGAAGGGATAAAATCAGTACAAAAAAAAATCAGAGTCTCTGAAAATCATGATTTTCTGAATAAAATATCCTCCAGGTTTCTGGCAATAAAACTTCTTGAAAAAGATCCTGATGCTCATCAAAAGATTAAATTTCTGGGAAATACTGATGAAATAGCATCCGTTGTACTCTTTGAACAAGCACGCATTGAGGAAGAATTACGTGAAGATACAGAGACCCTGATAACCGATGCCAAATATGGATTCATAGCTGGTGCTTTAGCCGAAACACTAAAAGTAAACCCACATGTAAGACGTAGAAACAGTGAAATTATCGACACCTTTATTACCCATAAAATCTGGGGTATTCCGGTTTTTATCGGACTTATGTGGGCAACGTTTTACGGTACCTTTAAAATCGGAAACTACCCGATGAAATGGATTGAATGGTTGGTACAGCAAAGTTCATCTCTAATTCAGGCAACTATGCCTGATGGAATGTTAAAGGATTTGATAATACAGGGTGTTGTTGGAGGAGTTGGTGGTGTAATCATATTTCTACCCAACATTTTACTGCTGTACCTCTTTATATCTCTGATGGAAGATACCGGTTATATGGCCCGTGCAGTGTTTATCATGGATAAACTGATGCATAAAATCGGATTACATGGCAAATCATTTATTCCTTTGCTGATGGGATTTGGCTGTAATGTACCAGCAATCCTATCGACCAGAATCATCGAAAGCCGGCGCGACAGACTGATTACAATGCTTATCAATCCATTTATGTCGTGCAGTGCCCGTCTGCCGGTTTACATACTTTTCATTACAGCATTTTTTAAATCTTATCAGGGAACTATACTTTTCGGAATATATTTTACAGGTGTTCTGTTGGCAATCGGATCTGCCCTTTTATTCAGGAAAACTATTTTCCGTAAAAAGGATGTCCCGTTTGTGATGGAACTTCCACCCTACCGTATTCCAACCTTTCGCAGTATTACCAGGCATATGTGGCACAGGACCGGACAATATCTTCAGAAGATTGGCGGAATTATACTTATTTCTTCAATAATTATCTGGGCATTAGGATATTTTCCGGTAAATTTCGAAAAAAGACAAGAGATTGAAAAACAGATAACTGCACTTAATCTTGAAAAACAATCAATCCATTTACCTGATCAACCAGGCTTAACAGAGAAAGATTCCCTGAACAGATTACTTTCCGAAAGAATAAGCAATCTTGAATTCAGCATTAATGCTGAACAACAACAAAATTCATTCATTGGTCGAATCGGACACTTTATTGAACCTGTAATGCGTCCCTTAGGATTTGACTGGAAAATGAGTGTGGCACTGCTTACAGGAGTATCAGCAAAAGAGGTGGTTGTGGGCACATTGGGTGTACTTTATCATGCAAATGATTCAAAAAAAGGAGCTCAGCCTTTGGCGCAAAAACTTCAAAGTCAATACTATACTTCTGGGGTTAAGACAGGAACTCCGGTTTTCACACCATTGGTCGCTCTTAGTTTTATGGTTTTTATCCTTATTTATTTCCCTTGCATAGGAGTTGTTTCTGCTATCAGCCGCGAATCAGGCCATTGGAAATGGGCAATGTTTGTTGTAGTATATACTACAGTACTCGCATACTTAGGTTCACTAACTGTATTTCAGATAGGTTCATTATTTTTCTAATTCAACGTTTATGGACTGGTTAGCAATAAATCATCAAATACTGTTTTATATTTTACTTGCTGCGGCTTTATTGTTGACACGTATTCCTTTACTTGGAAAATACTTCCGGAGTGTCAATACACTTATTCACGAATCGGGACATGCTTTTATTACGCTGGCTTTAAGTGGGGAAGTAATAGCTGTAAATCTGTTTGCTGATACCTCAGGAACTACTGTAACCAAAGCAAAAGGAAAAACTGCACAGTCGCTGATTGCAATTGCTGGATATCCTTTTTCAGCTCTTACAGGGTTACTCAGCCTTTTCCTGTTACATAAAGGCTACCATCTGCATATACTTTTCATATTAACAAGTATTGCCTTGCTTATCCTTATACTATCACTCCGAAATATGTATGGATTTTTCTGGGCCGGAACATTTATAGTACTTAACCTGTTAATTATATACTTTAATAATCAATTGATAATTTATGGTTTTGCAGCGTTTTATTCAGTAATAATTTTTACTGACTCCATCATATCCTCTTTTGTGTTGTTGATTCTGGCCTATAAACAGCCAAAGAAGGCCGGCGATGCAACCAACCTTCAAAAAACTACAAAAATTCCCGCCTTTATCTGGGCATTATTACTACTGGGATTTACTTTGTTTGTTTCATGGATTTCGGTGGCAAACTATTTCCCCCCTGTTAAAAACCTATTGGATTCAATATCATAAATGATGCAGGAAATAATAACATATCTCATAATAGCCACAGCAGTCGTAATCGTACTGTTGAATATATACAAAATACTATTTCCCGCAAAAAACGGAAATCAGCATGGTGGTTGTTCTTCCGATTGCAAATGTGATGCAAAATTGATGCGTAAAGAGTTGCTCAGTAAGAAATTACAAAGCAATTAGATAAATTGTATTTTGTATCATGAATCTATCAGCTACTTTGAATGAAAAATCAGACTGATCGCAAATTATACTATTGCATTTTGTCCAGACGATTCAATCCCTCCACAGCCTTAGGATCATTTACTACTAATTTCAGAACCTGCTGATAATCATTTCTGGCTTTTTCTTTATCCTTAAGAAGTTCGTAACAGTATCCTCTGTTGTACCAGGCATCAGAATAAGCCGGATCAAGTTTTATGGCTTGGGAAAAACAAGCCGCCCCTTCTGAATATTTGCTTAAATACACAAGATAAACATATCCGGTATTGTATATAGCCAGTTTATTAGCAGGATCAATCCTGGTAATAGTTTCGTACGATTGTATTGCCTTACGGGGTTGATTATTCTCCTGATAAAGTAATCCCAGATTATACAAGGCTTCAGTACTTTTCGGATTAGCCAGGGATGCACTTTTGAAGTATTCAATTGACATTTTCTGGTCTCTGTTCTCCCATATATAACCCAATTGCATAAGGGCATCAAAATGTGCCTGATTGATGCTGACCGATCGCTGAAAACTTTCAATTGCCAGATCCATTTTATCATTCTCCATAAGTGCCATGCCCTTTAAATAATAAGCATCTGCCTGGTTAGGGTCGATCTGCAAGGACTTCTGAACGGAAGCAGCACAATTCTCGTAATCTTTCATTATCAGGTAAAGCTTAGCTTTTTTCAGGTATACATCAGCATTTTTTTCATCAAATTTTAACACCTGATTCAAGGCATCGAGTGACTCCTGAGGTTTGCCCATGAGAAGATATATACCGGAAAGACCAGTGTATGCCTTTACATTTTTTGGACCAACTTCAATAGCTTTGTTGATATCTGAAAGAGCATTGTTGAATAATTCACTTCGGACATAATAATCGGAACGTTGCACATAAAGATCACTATTTTCGGGTTCTTTTTCTATAGCCGAATTCAAGGCTGAAAGTTCCTGAGGAATAGAATCATTTGATGAACCACTGGTACCTGAATCTTTTAGTTTGCACGAAGAAATAACAGCCAGTAATGAAATGACTGCTATCAGTAAGAAAGAGAAAGTATTGCGCATGGGTTAAATAATATTTGCAAAAATAAAAACTCCGGATGAATAAAACTCCGGAGTTTATGGATTTATTGCCTGCCTGACTGTATGTACAGATCAGCCTTTTTGATGTGAAGTAAAACTTAGGCTTTTAATGCCGTAATAAGCTGTTTTTCAATCTCTTCACATAATTCCGGATTATCGGCAAGTAATTTTTTTAATGCGTCGCGTCCTTGTCCAAGTTTTGTTTCACCATAACTAAACCACGAACCGCTCTTCTTAATAATATTCTTCTCAACGCCAAGATCGATGATTTCACCAAATCTTGAGATGCCCTCACCATAAATAATATCAAATTCAGCCTGCCTGAATGGTGGTGCGACCTTGTTTTTGACTACTTTCACCTTAACCCTGTTCCCTATTGCTACATCTCCATCTTTTATTTGTGTTTGACGACGAATATCAATTCGGACTGAAGCATAAAATTTCAGGGCATTCCCACCTGTTGTAGTTTCGGGATTACCAAACATCACACCTATTTTTTCACGCAACTGGTTGATAAAAATACAACAGCAACCAGTTTTGCTGATAGTTGAAGTTAATTTCCGAAGTGCCTGTGACATTAGACGAGCCTGTAATCCCATCTTCGAATCACCCATTTCTCCTTCAATTTCACTTCGGGGGGTTAGGGCAGCAACAGAGTCGATCACTATCACATCAATGGCTCCCGAGCGAATCAGGTTTTCTGTAATTTCAAGTGCCTGCTCTCCATTATCAGGCTGCGAAATAAGCAGGTTTTCAATATCCACACCGAGTTTTTGAGCATAATAACGATCAAAAGCATGCTCGGCATCAATAAAAGCTGCAATACCACCCTTCATTTGCGATTGAGCTATTACATGCAGTGCCAGCGTTGTTTTACCCGATGATTCAGGCCCATATATTTCAATAACTCTTCCTTTCGGAAATCCTCCAACTCCAAGTGCAATATCGAGACCAAGTGATCCTGTAGAAATGGCAGGAGTTTCCTCAACAGCCTGATCTCCAAGTTTCATGATCGTACCTTTTCCATAAGTTTTTTCGAGCTTATCCATTGTAAGCTTCAGGACATTTAGTTTTTCCTGGTTGCTATCTTCTTTTGCCATTTTTTTGTAGTGTTTCTTTGAAAAAGCAAATTTACTCAGTTTCGATCTGAAACAAAAAAAATAGTTTAGATGTGAAGGAGATTTTATGAACAAAAAAAGTCAAAGAAATCTAAGAGACATTCATGCGTTAATATTTAAGGAAGGCAGTTCAGGCAAAATAATGATTATGCTTGCAGAATCTGGGCTGTATGATTTTTAGTGTCAACCTGTGTAAATACTTTTTCAATCAATCCATTTTCGTCAATCACAAAGGTGGTACGATACACGCCATCATAACTTTTACCCATGAATTTTTTGGGTCCCCAAACTCCATATGCCTGAATAATTATCTTCTCTGCATCAGGCAGCAGGGAAAATGGAAGTTCATATTTTGCCGCGAATTTCTCATGCTTCGCTACAGGATCAGGACTTACACCAATAACGACATAGCCCTTACTAATGAGTTCCGAGTGGTTGTCGCGCAGGTTACATGCTTCAGCAGTACAACCTGGAGTATCATCTTTAGGATAAAAATACAGAACAACTTTTTTACCTTTTAATGATTCGAGTGAAATAACATTGCCATTTTGATCGGTGGCAGAAAATGATGGTGCCGTATTACCGGGTTTGAGTGTTGTCATTTTGAAAGAATATCTATTTGTTTAACTTAGTATTATGATTAATTAAACAGATACGAGTTGAATTGGTTCAAGGTTTAATACTCATTTTACAGCAGAAACAGTTTGTCCTTTATTCTGTTTGCTATAATACAAACACAATTCTTTGATTCCACATTCAGTACATTTCGGTTTCCTGGCTACGCATACATACCTGCCATGTAGTATGAGCCAATGATGGGCAATTGAAAGCTTTGCAGAAGGAATGTATTGAATAAGCTGCTTTTCAGTTTCCAGTGGAGTACGCGAATTTATTGTAAGACCTATCCTGTTTGATACCCTGAACACATGAGTATCCACAGCCATGGCAGGCAGATTAAAAACTACAGAGGCTATAACATTGGCTGTTTTTCTGCCGACGCCGGGCAATTTTTGCAATTCATCAATATCGGAAGGGACAACTGAATTAAACTCATTCACCAGGGTTCGGGCCATTCCCAGAAGATTTTTAGCTTTATTATTAGGATATGAACAGCTTTTGATTAATTCAAAAATACTCTCCTCTGTGGCTGATGATAATGAAACAGCATCAGGAAATTCTTTGAAAAAGGGTGGTGTAATGATATTTACACGCTTATCAGTACATTGAGCTGAAAGTATTACAGCAACAAGCAATTGATAAGGGGAATCATATACCAACTCCGTTTCTGCAACCGGCATGGCTGTTTCAAAATAGCAGATAATTGCTTTGAATCTATCTTTTTTCGAGTTGATATTTTTCATCTCAGTTTATATTTGAAATGGAATTAACGAATTACACAAAAAGAATAATGGTGGCAAACAACACAACTGAGATGCATAAAGAAAAGACCAAAAATACAAAACCTTATGTATGAAGTAAAAAAAAAAATCCCGCCGAAAGCGGGACTATATAGTTAGAAATTTAGTTCACTGGCCTCTATTAATTAAGTACAATGTAACAGGTATCGAAATCATTACAATGTATAACCTGCAAGGCCTTTGAGTAATTTAACAACATCTTCACAGCCCCAGAACCAGGAGTAACATCTCCGGCTGGTTTCTTATCGGCTATATTTGAAGAATCATTTAAGAGTGTAGAGATTTTTAGCATCCTTTAGGGTTTTGTTATACTTTATACCCCAAAAACGTCTAATTGAACCTCTTATTGTATAATTCTAAAAAAATAGTTCAGACTATACACTCAGAATGATCTCTTTACTGTCAATAAGTTTCCTCAGATTTATAAGTGCATAGCGCATACGCCCTAAAGCAGTATTGATACTAACATCAGTTTGCTCTGCAATGTCTTTGAAACTCATATCGCTGTAATGCCTGAGTAACAAAACTTCGCGTTGCTCCACAGGAAGGTAGTCGATGAGTTTACGAACATCTTCATAAATCTGATCCACAATCATACGATCTTCGATGGAATCGTCAACAATTCTCAGGTTGTCGAAAATATCTCCTTCGTCCGAATTGTTATCGACTACAGGTAATCGTTTTGATTTTCGGTAATGGTCGATAATGAGATTATGAGAAATCCTCATCACCCATTGTATAAACTTCCCTTCTTCCTTGTAAATACCGGAACGCAGGGTATTTATAACTTTGATAAATGCATCCTGAAATATATCATCAGCAAGATGTTTATCTCTGACGACCAACAGAATGTATGAAAAAACCTTTTGCTTGTGCCTGTTTATGAGAACCTCAAGACTATATTCATTACCGGCGAGATAGTTGCTTATAAGCTCCTGATCGCTAACAATGGGGGTTGACATGTTACCTCCGATTTGGTTAGTAATTATTTGAGTTTAAGAGCGTAAAAACCTGTCGATAATGGTCCTCCTTAAATGAATTGTGAATAATTCAGGCGTTTGATCAAAACGTAAAAGTATAACTTTTTACAATTTGATGTGCAAATATACAACATCTATTATTCATTTTGCAAATTTTTGTTAAAATTATTCTCCTATTACTCAAATCAGGTGTTGGTATAAATCATCTATTTGCTTTATTATATGCAAGTTAAATACAATAAACGACCCTCCTGAATGTAATATTCAATCGTTTAATTAATCTAAATAATACAAATTTACACTTCAGAATCTTTGAATTGTAAGTAGCTTTGCATCGCAACGAACATTACCCGGGTAATTTTTCCCGCAAGGTGTTCACTATATTTTTATCACATCATTATGATCATTTCCAACATTGACCAGTTAGACCCTAAAAAGTATATCCTTGTTAAAGGTGCGCGGGTTAATAATCTCAAAAACATATCATTAGCGATTACCCGTAATAAGCTTGTGGTAATAACAGGATTGTCTGGCTCCGGAAAATCCTCACTGGCTTTCGATACTCTATATGCTGACGGACAACGCCGATATGTTGAAAGCCTTAGTTCATATGCCCGTCAGTTCCTGGGAAGAATGAGCAAACCTGAGGTGGATTATATCAAAGGGATTTCTCCTGCTATAGCCATCGAACAAAAAGTCAACACCAGAAATCCCCGCTCAACCGTGGGCACGTCGACTGAAATATACGAGTATATAAAACTATTGTTTGCCAGGGTTGGAAAAACATACTCCCCGGTTTCAGGCGAACTTGTTACAAGGCATACAGTTACCGATGTAGTTAACAGAATTAAAAGTTTAGCAGCTGGGACGAAAATCATGCTTTATAGTCCGCTTCTGCCCAAGCAGGACCGAAACCTAAAAGATGATCTAACAGTAGTTCTGCAACAGGGTTTTAGTAGAGTTCTCTACAGAAATGAAATTCTGAAAATTGAAAATATACTTGCCGATCCTGATAATTTTGGTTATCCGGATATGTTTGTACTGGTTGATCGGTTTACAACTGATCCTGAAGATGAAGACCTCGATGCAAGGGCTGCTGATTCAGCGCAAACAGCTTTTTTCGAGGGCAATGGAACATGTTTACTTAGCATAGAGTCGGAAAATTCAGTACAACATGAAGAATTCTCAAACCGTTTTGAGCTTGACGGAATTAGTTTCGAAGAACCATCAGCACATCTTTTTAGTTTCAATAATCCATTTGGAGCCTGCAAAACATGCGAAGGATTCGGAAGTGTGATAGGAATTGATGAGGACCTTGTTGTGCCTGATAAAAGTCTTTCGGTATACGACGATGCAGTCGCATGCTGGAAAGGTGAGAAAATGAGCGAGTACAAACATGAACTTATCAAACATGCTCACAACTTCGATTTCCCTGTTCACAAACCTTATTATGAGTTAACTGCAGCACAAAGAAATTTACTCTGGACAGGCAACCAATTCTTCGAAGGAATTACGTCCTTTTTTGAGATGGTTGAAAGTCAAACCTATAAAATTCAATACAGGGTTATGTTATCAAGGTATCGCGGAAAAACTATCTGCCCCGATTGTCTTGGAACCCGTCTGCGGAAGGATGCAAATTATGTGAAGATCAACAATAGATCAATAACTGATCTTGTTCTGATGCCTGTTTCGGATTCATTAAACTTTTTTAAAAATATTGTTTTAACAGAATTTGAGCAAAAAGTCGCAAACAGGCTACTTATTGAAATTAAAAACCGACTTGGATTTTTATGTGATGTTGGTCTTCCATTTCTTACTTTAAACAGGCTTTCAAATTCCCTTTCGGGAGGCGAATCGCAGCGTATAAACCTGGCTACTTCACTTGGAAGCAGCCTTGTAGGATCGCTCTATATCCTCGATGAACCCAGCATAGGACTCCATCCACGCGATACACAGCTGCTGATTAAAGTTCTGAAGGGGCTCAGGGATATGGGTAATACAGTGATAGTTGTTGAACATGAAGAAGAAATTATCAAAGCGGCTGATCAGGTTATTGATATTGGTCCATTGGCTGGAAGCCATGGAGGCGAACTCATTTTTCAGGGAACATATGAGGAAATACTGAAAGACGAAATGAGTCTGACAGGCAAATATCTTTCGGGTAGCAAGTGTATACAATTGCCAGTTTCAAGACGCCCATGGAATGATTACATTGAGATTAAAGGTGCCAGAGAGCATAATCTTAAGGGAATAGATGTTAAATTCCCCTTAAAAGCAATGACTGTTGTTACAGGGGTTAGTGGTTCAGGAAAAACAACCCTGGTGAAGCGCATCCTTTACCCGGCATTGAAGAAAATTTATGGCGGTTATGGCGAGAGATCAGGACGATTCGACCGGTTAGAAGGAGATTATAACCTTATAACTGCGATTGAGATGGTTGATCAGAACCCTATTGGCCGCTCATCGAGATCAAATCCGGCCACCTATGTGAAAGCCTTTGATGACATACGCAGTTTATTTGCTGAACAGCAGCTTGCCAAGGTAAGAGGCTATAAACCCGGATATTTTTCATTTAATGTAGAAGGTGGAAGATGCGAAGAATGTGAAGGCGAGGGTATTGTAACTGTTGAAATGCAGTTTATGGCTGATCTTCATTTAACCTGCGATAGTTGTAAAGGAAAAAGATATAAAGATGAAGTGCTGGATGTTAAATATCATGAAAAAACCATTTTCGATGTTCTAAATCTCACCATTGAACAAGCAATTGCATTTTTTGCAGAATCAGCTGAGAAACACACAAATGCATCACGTATTGCTGCCAAACTAAAACCACTTGATAATGTTGGATTAGGTTACCTGAAACTCGGTCAATCGTCAGATACTTTTTCGGGTGGTGAGGCTCAGAGAATTAAACTTGCCTCATTTCTTACCAAAGGATCGAACGACTCTCCTACCCTTTTTATATTTGATGAGCCAACTACAGGACTTCATATGCACGATATAAACAAACTGCTAGCTGCATTTTATGCTCTTTTAGCCAAGGGACATTCTATTATCGTAATTGAGCATAACATGGATGTTATCAAAACTGCTGACTGGGTAATAGATCTGGGACCTGAAGGTGGAGAAACTGGTGGCTATGTTCTGTTTGAAGGTACTCCTGAAAATCTTGTCAAAAACGGCAAATCCTATACTTCAGACTTCCTCCGGCAAAAAATGTAATAATGTATTAAAAATAAGTTATTTTATTGATTAGCGTCATTTTATGATTATTTTTGTGAGTTAATCCTAAAAAACGTCATGAGAAAACTTTACCTGTCAACAGCAATACTTTTGCTATGCATTTCTTCGGGATATGCACAAACAACCTTATTTTCTGACACCTTCGAGTCATACACAGCCGGATCAAAGCTTGTTCAACAGGCTCCGGGCACTGACTGGACCACATGGAGCAATGCTCCCGGTGGATCCGAAGACCCTATAGTTTCGAACGCTCAAGCCTATGCCGGAACCAAATCAGTTAAAATTGCACCAAACAACGATCTTGTGCTGAAGCTGAACGATAAAACTTCAGGGCGCTACCAGCTTACCACATTTGCAAAAGTCCCTTCAGGTAAAATTGGTTATTTCAATGTACTGCAGGATTTTGCCGGAGGAAATAGTCTTTATGCGGTTGAAGTATATTTTAATTCCAACGGAACCGGAACCGTGAATGCAGGAGGTGCCAATTCTGCAACTTTTATGTATTCGCAGGGCTCATGGCTTTCTGTAAATATTATTGTAGATGTGGATGACGATTTCGCAACTTTGTACCTTAATGATAGCGAGGTTGTAAGCTGGAAATGGAGTACAGGTTCAGCTGGAGCCAACTCTCTGCACAAACTTGATGCTGTTGATTTCTACGGCCCTACTACAGGTGGAACAGCTGAATGTTACTTTGATGATGTTACATTTATAGAACAATTGCCGCTTGTGGGGCCTGGCAATCTGGTAGCAACTGTTACAGGTTCGGATGTTGCGCTCACATGGGATGCCCCGTCAACAGGTTCTCCTACAAATTATTCGATTGTTCGCAATGGCAAAGTAATCAACAACAGCGTCACTTCAACAAGCTACACTGATTCGCATGTGTACCCGGGTATTTATACATATGAAGTAAAAGCACATTACACGGGTCTTGGCTATTCACCTTCATCTAATGCAGCTGAAGGAGTTATCGAAGGTGGAACTGATCGTACCAAAGTTTTATACGAAATCGGAACAGGAACCTGGTGCCAGTATTGCCCCGGTGCTGCAAAGGGAGCTGATGACATGGTCAGCAATGGTCATGATGTTTGCATTATTGAATACCACAACGGGGATGAATATGTAAATCAGGCTGCTACCGACAGGCTGGCCTATTATGGTATCACAGCTTACCCTACGACTGAGGTTGATGGAATTCTTGAAATGGAAGGTGGAAATGCAACAACTTCCATCTACCCTGCTTATCTGAACATGTATAATCAGCGGAGCCCGGTACCATCGGTTCTGATTATGGATAAGCAGATTGAACATATTTCGGGTGACAATTACCGTGCAACTGTTACTATTGAGCAGGTAAGTGATTATTTTACTTCGGGTTTGATTTTGCATACAGCTCTCACCGAATCACATATCCCTGATAACTGGCTGGGTGGACTTCAGGAAGTTAATTTTGTTTGCCGCGATATGTTCCCAAATGCTCAGGGCACAGCTATTGACTTTACAGCTTCAGGCACTCAAACTTTCGTATTTGATTTCCAGGTGACCGGATATGTTTTCGAAAACCTCGAATTTATTGCCTTCGTTCAGCATGACCCAACTAAAGAAGTCGTTCAGTCGGTTTCGCACCTGATGCTGTACACAGGTCTCAAAGAGGATTCTAAACTTGCTTTAACTGCCTACCCGAATCCAACAACAGATTATATTACTTTACAAGCAAATAGTCAGAAGCCGATCTCTTTTATGATTACAGATATACTTGGTAAAACAATGATTCCGATGACAGCTATCAGTTCGGAGCTTACAAAAATATCCGTATCGGACTGGAATCCGGGGATGTATCTAATAAGAACAAGTGATGGCAACACAAGAAAATTTACAGTTCTAAGCTATTAGTATCTATACAATTGCTAACGAAGCCTGGATTTATCCGGGCTTTTTTTTTATACTTTTCTGTAATTCCTGTAACCTAGTTCAATACCGGCATATTTCCTGAGTGTTTTTTTTAATTTATCCTTGATGCTCAGGTTATTGAAAGAAATATCAAAATCGAATTTCCAGTTTTTTTTTCCTATCCTGTCCAGCATAACTTCAGGGTGCGTGCCTTTAAAAAGCTCAAGTGCATCAATGCCTGAGTAGTCAAATGTGTCAGCTTTGATTACATTTTTTTCAACCCATGAATCAGGATGCCAGAGTTTATTGAAGTTTTCCTGTTTCCGCTGCATGGCAGAAGGCTCTTTAACCCAACCATAATGATATATGCAGGCATCAATCTTTTTCACATTGAGTTTCCTGTTTTCATCGGTGCGAAACCCCTGAGCATCACGATATGAATAGATTGAGTTGTTCCTTCGTATTACGCGGATTTCGTTTGGATACCACTTTCCTGATGATCCAACAAAATCGTACGACCCATAAAAATGCAAATAATCGAACAGCAAACCTTCAACTTCCGGATGATCTTTCCAAAGCATCATTTCATTCTTGATCCTTTCGAGGTATTTTTCGTGAACCACCTCATCACCCTGAATATAGAAAGCCCAGTCAGTATCCTCAGAAATTTCCTTGTAGGCTTTATCGGTTTCCAAGGCTAAAACCCTTCCTCCTTCACGCAAAGAATCATCCCATACAGTTTCGATAATACGAATTTTTGAAGGGTCAATTTCTGCTATCAGTTTCAGGGTCTCATCATCTGATTTGCCTACTGCAACCACAAAATCGTCGCAAATTGGCAAAATAGACCGTATTGCCTCTACAACCGGATAATCATAAATAAGCGCATTGCGTATAAAGGTGAATCCTGTGATTTTCATTGACGTATTTAGAGAGGCAAAGTTAATGATTTAAGAATCTGGTATTGGATGGTAAGATGGATAAAAGAAGAACAGGTTTTGCAGTTATTTTTCCACCTAGGCATATTTACCTGCTAATAGCTACTTTTACAGTCGCTAAAATTCACTTGAAATGCATATTCATTACTTTCAGCACGACCATTTCGAAGACCTGGGATATATAGGTGAATGGGCTTCGCGCCAGGGTTTCACTACTTCAGTAACACGTTTTGATTTAGATCCCGAATTCCCTTTATTTGACGATTTCGATTGGCTTATCGTCCTTGGAGGTAAAATGAGTGTTAATGACACTCAACTTTTTCCATGGCTTGAAAAAGAAATAGCATTTATAAGAGAAGCAATTAAACGCGGTAAAACTGTTCTTGGCATTTGCCTGGGAGCTCAGTTAGTTGCCAGTGCTGCAGGTGCTGAGGTATTAAAAAACGCAGAACCCGAAATGGGATTCTGGCCGGTGTATTTCTCTTCTGATGCTTCCAAAGATATTGTTTTCAGACATTTTCCCTCCAGTCTTATGGTGCTTCATGTTCATTTCGACACTTTTGATTTACCGGAAGGATCAGTAAATATGGCAGGTAGTGCGATAACTGAAAACCAGGCATTCAGGCTCGGCAATAGTGTTTTCGGATTCCAGTTTCATTTTGAAGTCACTCCGGGAAATGTGATTCAATTTATACATGAAATTGAACCTGAACTGGTTGAAGGCAGATATTCTCAAACCGCCGCTCAGATGCTTGAATACACGGACCAATGCATGAAAAATAATCAGATTTTTGAAAAAGTGCTGGAAGAAATTCAGTTAATCAGCAAATAACATCCAAGTTCCGAATATCTTAGTCTTCAGTGTTTCACCATTTGATATATATGCCCAGGTCAATATCGAATTTCCTGTAATTATGACGGGGTGAAGATACTTTTTCTGTCATTTTATACTCTTCAGTCCATTCATAAGTAGTTTGTAAGTAATCGATAGATTTTCCTGAATAGAACATATTGACCTTCAGATTGGTACCAAGCTGTATTTTTGCCAGCCTGATGCAATCAATATCGAGTTGAAATTCAGGCAGAAAATATAGATTCCAGGTATTTTTAGTCTGGTATTCAATTTTTCGAATAAAATTCCCATCAACTGCTTTCTGAAAAACTGATTCTGCAAATGGTTTAAAACTGCTTATACCGGCATTTAGGTTAATTGAAGGATGAAAAACGCCAAATTTTCTGGTAAGTATCAATCCGAAAACGGTGCCTCTGTCATGCAATTTCACTTGACGAATGTTTGTCAGCATATCGCCATAAAATCCCACAGCCGTTGTTCTGTGAAACCTGGTAAAATCATTCATTAACTGCGTATGAGTGTATATTCTGAAGCTGACACCCAAAAAAGGACAAGGGAAATACTGCGCTGTAATCTTCAGATTGTCGGGAGCAAAATCGTCGTACATAGCGATATTTATATCAGTTTCCCAGTTATTGCGAAACCATAAATGCCCTGAAATTCCCACATATTCGTAATCGTACCCGGTGTGAAAATCGTACAGGTAATTCATAAAGTCAACATGCCCGGTGTTGGGAAAGCTATCAATCCTGGTATCTCTCAAACCACTGAATACCGATAGTTTATAGTTTTCCACAAAACGTTTCTGGGCACTTACTTTAGTGTTATGAACGAAATTCAGGATAAGGACCAGAACTAATATTCTTTTCATAATGTTCATGCATTATTATTTATTTTTAACGGGTCGCATGTAATTACTCACATCTTACTCATTTTTAAGGGTGTTCGTGAGCTAAAGGTTCGCCAGATTGATCATATTATCATCTTCGGTTGGTGTTTTATTCCAATCATGGCTATTTCACCTGATGTGTATAACCCGGGTTGTATCGGCAAGTATGGTATTATCAGCCAGTCTTACTTTAATAATGAACTGAGCACTGTCATTCTCTACGCCCCGTCCCAGAAACAAACGAAATCCCGTTTTCGGGTATTCGATATAAGTATGATTAATCTTCTGATAAAGCTTTGTTATCGGGACGTACAGATCCGTTTGATAAGATGTTTCTTCGGTTGCAAGGAATATATCTGTAACATCTGTATTTGATGGAATGTTTTCAGTCAGCCTCAAAAGTGATACGATGGTGAGGTTATCTATTTTCTGATTTGCCTCATATACCGGAGGGCAATACTCTTTTGACCATGCATAAGCTCCCGGGAAGCCGAAACTGAAACTGGTTTTTTCTACTTTGCCCAACAATCGGTTATCCCCTGAAACTTCGATCTGAAAAGAAACGGCTTCCCTTTTCATCGTATCATTTAGCATTACTTTTGGCCATATACCCGTATTATCCAGGTTTTGAATCCTGATACCGGTAAAATCAAAATAATAAACGCCATCAGGGCATTCATAATTAAAACAGCCTGTAAGTGTTCGCATTACAAATATCAAGGTGATGATAAGCGTGGATCTTGCTACAATTTTCATATTTTCAGTATAAGGATCAGCATTTTTGTAATCAAATTCTATTAATCACAATATGACTGAATTTCATTCTTCTTATTAAACAAGTGTTACTTCTTCATTTTCAATAGTCTGAAAATGCATAAAGTCACTTTTGGGCATTCAGATTTTTTGTATTTAGAGGTTAATGTTGAAAGTGCTAATATAAAAATTAAATCCGTAGACCAGTGTCGGAAGCCATCGTTAACAAAAAATATATCTATTCCGAATATATCTTTTACATTTCGACTATACTCTTGGCTTAAAACTAATTTTTTGTACTTTTGCACCCGCAAATCCTTACGTTTCAAAACAGAGAATTATTTTAATAAAATCCTAATAACTAATACTGTTATGGCAAAATCAAAAGTAAAAAGCGTTTATACTTTCGGCAATAAAAAGGCCGAGGGTGATGCTTCGATGAAAAACCTGCTTGGTGGCAAAGGAGCCAACCTTGCTGAAATGAATCTTATTGGGGTTCCGGTTCCTCCGGGATTCACCATTACTACTGAAGTGTGTACTGTTTATACTAAAGAAGGACGCGATGCGGCTTTGAAACTGATTAAGAAAGAAGTTGAAGTAGCAGTTTCGGAAGTAGAAAAACACATGAATGCCAAATTCGGCGACAGCAAAAATCCTCTTCTTGTTTCGGTACGCTCAGGATCGCGTGCTTCCATGCCAGGTATGATGGACACTATCCTTAACCTGGGATTAAATGATGAGGCCGTAAAAGGACTTGAGAAAAAAACCGGTAATTCACGTTTTGTTTGGGATTCATACCGCCGCTTTGTTCAGATGTACGGTGATGTAGTTCTTGGAATGAAACCTGTTTCGAAAGAAGACGAAGATCCTTTTGAAGAAATTATCGATCACCTGAAACATGAAAAGGGTGTTTCTCTCGACAACGAGCTTACAACTGACGACCTGAAAGAACTGGTTGCCCGTTTCAAAAAAGCTGTTAAAAAATCGACTAAAAAAGATTTCCCTGCTGATCCATGGGAACAGCTCTGGGGTGCTATCTGTTCAGTGTTCGATAGCTGGATGAACGACCGTGCTATTCTTTACCGTCAGCTTAACAATATTCCTGAAGAATGGGGTACTGCTGTAAACGTACAGGCTATGGTATTCGGTAATATGGGTGATACGTCCGCTACCGGAGTTTGCTTCAGCCGCGATTCAGGTACTGGTGAAGACCTTTTCAATGGTGAATATCTTATCAATGCCCAGGGCGAAGATGTGGTTGCCGGTATCCGTACACCACAGGAAATTACCATCGAAGGTTCAAAACGTTGGGCTAAACTTACTGGTGTAACCGAAAAGGACCGCAAGACGAAATTCCCTTCACTGGAAGAAACCATGCCGAAGCTTTACAAAGAGCTTTTCGATATCCAGAAAAAACTGGAAAAGCATTACAAAGACATGCAGGATATGGAGTTCACCATTCAGGAAGGCAAACTATGGATGCTCCAGACCCGCAGCGGAAAACGCACAGGTGCTTCGATGGTGAAGATAGCTGTTGATATGTTCAAAGAAAAACTTATCGACGAAAAAACCGCCATTCTCCGTGTAGAGCCTTCGAAACTGGATGAACTACTTCACCCTGTTTTCGATACTGCTGCCCTGAAAAAATCCAAATCACTGGCTCAGGGACTTCCTGCTTCACCAGGAGCTGCTACAGGTCAGGTAGTTTTCTTTGCTGATGATGCAGTTGCATGGGCAGCAAAAGGACATAAAGTTATTCTGGTTCGTATAGAGACATCACCTGAAGACCTTTCGGGTATGAATGTTGCCGAAGGTATTCTTACCGCACGTGGTGGTATGACTTCACACGCTGCTGTTGTTGCCCGCGGTATGGGCAAATGCTGTGTTTCGGGTGCAGGTTCGCTTAAAATTGACTATAAAACCCGTGTTCTCGAAATCGGTACAACCAAATTCAAAGAAGGTGACTGGTTGTCGATCAACGGTTCGAATGGTGAAGTATACGAAGGCAAAATAGCTACCATGGAAGCAGCTCTCAGCGGCGACTTTGGCAAACTGATGGAAATGGCCGACAAACATTCACGTATGCTTGTCCGTACCAATGCTGATACACCGCACGATGCTCAGGTTGCACGTAATTTCGGAGCAAAAGGTATAGGCCTTTGCCGTACCGAGCATATGTTCTTCGAAGGTGTAAAAATCAAAGCAATGCGCGAAATGATCCTTGCTGATGATGAAAAAGGACGTCGTGCAGCTCTCGCTAAACTTCTTCCTATGCAGCGCAAGGACTTCGAAGGAATTTTCGAAGCTATGGAAGGTCTTCCGGTTACTGTTCGTTTACTCGATCCTCCATTGCATGAGTTTGTTCCTCACGAAGAAGCTAATCAGAAGGAAATGGCAAAAGAAATGGGTATTTCAGCTGCTGCCGTAAAAGCAAAAGTTGAATCACTTCATGAGTTCAATCCTATGCTTGGTCATCGTGGATGCCGTCTTGGAAATACCTATCCGGAAATCTCCGAAATGCAGGCCCGCGCTATAATCGAAGCCGCAATGAATCTGAAGAAAAAAGGAATCAAGACTCATCCTGAGATCATGATTCCGCTTACAGGTACCCTGGCTGAAATGAAAATGCAGGAGCAGATCGTTCGCGAAACAGTTGAAGCAGTTTTTGCTGAACGCAAAGACCGTATGGATTATATGGTTGGAACCATGATTGAAGTTCCCCGTGCTGCCCTCGTTGCTGATAAGATTGCTGAATCTGCTGAATTTTTCTCATTTGGAACCAATGACCTTACCCAGATGACCTTTGGATATTCCCGCGACGATGCAGGCAAGTTCCTACCGGTTTACCTGAAAAAAGGCATTCTGAAATACGATCCTTTCCAGGTTCTTGATCAGGAAGGCGTTGGACAGTTAGTACAAATGGCTACCCAGAAAGGCCGTTCAACCCGTCCGAACCTTAAAGTTGGTATTTGTGGCGAACACGGAGGCGAACCTTCATCAGTTGAATTCTGCCATACTGTAGGCATGAATTATGTAAGCTGTTCACCATTCCGGGTTCCAATCGCACGTTTGGCTGCTGCTCAGGCTGCTATTAAGGACAACGCTGTTCCGGTAAAAGTTAAATCAGCAAAGAAAGCTGACAAAAAATCCGACAACAAAAAAGCTGGAAAGAAAAAGTAATTCTTTTTATAACTGATAATTTTGTGATTGAGGCTGCCGCAAGGTGGCCTCTTTCTTTTCTGTTTTGAAAAATCAGAAAGAAACTTTGGTTTCCGATGCCTAACTCTCTGAAATTGTGGAGCATAAATACTAACTGTACTAAAAAACAGCTATTTATTGTACATTTACAGCCTGAATTAATTAATTACCTGTTAAAACACCGAAATCATGCCTTTTTCTTCCTTTGGGTTAAACTCAGCTTTATCAATTGCATTAACCAAAGAAGGCTATACGCAGCCTTATCCCATACAGAAGGAAGTAATTCCAGCTATTATACAGGGAAAGGATGTTTTGGGAATTGCACAGACAGGGTCAGGAAAAACTGCCAGCTTTGTTTTGCCAATTCTATCGAATTCGCAAAATGTTAAAATAACTAAAAACAGGCATATTGATGTACTGGTTCTTGTCCCAACACGTGAACTGGCAGTTCAGGTTGGAGAGGTTTTTAATTTATTCGGCCAGGCTCTTCCAAAACCTGTAAAAACAATGTCGGTTTTTGGTGGTGTATCCATTAATCCACAAATGATTGGACTTCAGGGAGTAAGTATTTTGGTGGCAACGCCTGGCAGATTGTTGGAATTGGTTGAATCCAATGCAGTCAACCTTCATAAAATCAGTACACTGGTACTGGATGAAGCTGATAAGATGCTTAATCTGGGATTTAAAGAAGAAATGAACCGCATATTTGCACTATTGCCAAAGAAGAGGCAGAACTTGCTTTTTTCAGCAACCCTGAGTGAAGATGTAAATAATATCAACCAAATTCTTCTTAACAACCCTCTGGTCATAAAAATTGAATCCGAAACCGAGACGATTGATCTGATCGATCAGCTTGCATATTTTGTTCCTGACGAAAAAAAGGGTCCGCTTTTACGTTACCTTATAAAGAATAACGATATAAAGCAGGTACTTGTCTTTACTTCATCAGTTTACTCAGCTGATAATGTAGCCGATAAATTAAGAAAAAACGGAATTGTAGCAGCTTCCATTCACAGCAAACTGCGTCAGTCGACGCGAACAGATGTGCTTTCCAGATTCAAAAACGGGGAAATCAGGGTTCTGGTTGCTACAGATCTTATCTCGCGAGGAATCGACATCAAGTTCCTGCCTTTTGTAATCAATTACGAATTACCACGTTCGCCCAAAGACTATATCCACAGGATCGGCAGAACCGGCCGCGCCGAATCACCAGGTGAGGCCATTTCTTTTATTTCGCCTGATGAAGCTCACCATTTCAAGGTGATACAAAAGAAAATGGGTAAATGGGTCACCATGATCGACAGCGCAAATATTGACCTTAGGGGCTATTAAATCCTTTGTAGCTATTCACTCTGATACTTATATGCCTTTTCAGTACTCGATTCAGGAGGTAGGGGTTAGGTCCCGATAGCAATCGGGATGGGTGTTAGGAGGCCAGGTGGTAGTTGGCTATTTTGTCGTTACAATTCTAACATTTTGTAACTTAATGTACTTATAACTTTGGGAAGTTTTTTCAGAGCTTAGTGCTCAGTTATCAAGGGTTTTAGCTGTACGTAAATTATTACCTTTTTAGGCACTTTTAACTATGATCATTCCAGGCAATTTAGGCACTCTTATTTAGTGCTGAGTGCCGGGTGCATAGTGCTCAGAGGATTCATTAATAAAGTAAATTTTTGTGTTTTAACTCCAGATACTCCATACACTTACAACTCAATAAACTCCAGGTACTTTGGGCACTCTTAACTTCAGGCACTCTAAGTACTTCAGGCACTGATTAGCTATAATCCTTTAAATTGCTGCATATAATACTGCGTTTTATCAGATATAAAGCTTTAGTATTTTAAAATCACTATTTCACTCATTCTTAACTCCTTGTGCGAATAATTCAGCCGCAATACGGAATGTCGTACCTTTGGACACTTTTATCAGACCAAAGAACATTGATTCTACTCTGATAGGAGTTCACTATAATTAACTTTTTGAATCTGCCTCTGGAATGAATACTTTCGAAAATTTCAATCTTACAAAACAATTACTTGCAGCTATTGACAGCCTTGGCTTTGAAAAACCTACGCCTGTTCAAACCGAAGCATACCCGGTTATACTCTCGGGCAAAGATGTGGTAGGCATAGCCCAAACCGGTACTGGAAAAACATTTGCCTATATGTTACCCATTCTGCAGGATTTGAAATACTCGAAGCAGGTCAATCCCAGGGTACTGGTTCTTGTTCCAACCCGTGAACTAGTTATACAGGTAGTTGAAATGACTGAGACATTTGCTAAAAACAGCAATATAAGAGTGTTGGGAGTGTATGGAGGAACCAATATAAATACGCAAAAGCAAAAGGTTTTTCTGGGAACTGACATACTGGTTGCCACACCCGGAAGATTATACGACCTTGCCCTATGTGGTGCTTTACAGTTAAAAGGAATAAACAAATTAGTTATTGACGAAGTAGATGTAATGCTTGACCTTGGGTTCAGGTATCAGCTCTCCAATATCTTCGAGCTATTGCCTGCACGAAGGCAAAACATCATGTTTTCAGCTACTATGACAGAGGAAGTTGATGCGCTGATTGACGATTATTTCGTTTCTCCGGTAAAAATTTCCATTGCTTTAAGTGGCACGCCCCTGAATAATATAGCACAGAAATGCTATGAAGTTGAAAATTTTTACACTAAGGTAAATCTCCTTATTCATCTTTTGAAAGACAAACAGGAATTCAGTAAGGTGCTGGTTTTTGTTTCCAATAAAAAAAGTGCAGACCGTTTGTTTGCGGCACTGGAAGTTACTAACGGGTCAGAAACGGGTATAATTCACTCTAATAAAACTCAGAACTACCGTATAAAGTCGATCCGTCAGTTTGACGAAGGCAAAAACAGAATTTTGGTTGCTACCGATTTAATGGCGCGTGGCCTTGACCTCGACAAGGTCAGTCATGTTATTAACTTCGACACACCGATCTATCCGGAGAATTATATTCACCGCATCGGCAGGACAGGAAGGGCTGAACAGGAAGGGAAAACTATACTTTTCTATACCCACAGAGAAGAACCCGCAAAAGATGCTATTGAAGCACTGATGAATTACAAAATTCCTGTGCAGGAATTCCCTGAGGAAGTTGAAATTTCGAATCAAAAAACGCCGGAAGAGCGTCCACAACTTGCTGACACTAAAAATCCACACAGGAATTCGGGAAAAGAAATTGTTCGTGGTCCAGCTATCCACGAAAAAAAGGCTAAAAACAAAAAAAGCAATCAGGGTGGGTCATACAAACGGGAACTGGCGTTGAAATACAAAAAGCCAAAAACGAAAGGTGATAAAACCTTTAAGGGTCGGGACAAAAAGAGATAGAATTGCACAGCAGGCAGATTCTGCCTGATCGTATATCCAGAATGTAGTTTATTACTTGCACCCGGTTCATGTCTAAGAATATTCAATACTCCATACTATCGGTGTAGTTTAAAATACATTATTCTTTTCTTAATACTCCGGTAATCTTTCTTTTACCGCTAAGACGCAAAGTATTAAAACGCAGAATATCAATACTTTAAGACGCAAAGGTTGGTTTTTGTATCGTGCTGATAATCAAGCATATGAAAATTATTATCGGACTATTGCTATTCTTAAACCTGCTTTTTTTCAGACCAATAGGAAGAGAACTATACTTTTGCAATACAAATCATTTTAAGTTTTGTAACTAATCAATGCCCGGGTTTCAGCATCTGCTGTTATGAGAAAAATACCCATTCACCAATCCCCACTAAGCCCTTTTCACTAAGTACTGAGCATTGCAATAAAAGCACCTAAAGTTGAGATCATCAGAAATGCCCAGATTTTCAAATACCAAAATTTTCAAATTTCCAAATTCCCCTAATACCCAACCCCCAAAACCTAACTCCTTGAAAAAGCAATCCTGTATCAAAGTAACCAGATATAGAGTATTATATCTTGAAAACAGGAGATAAATATCTGAACTTAGGCATAAATTCCTCTCTTTTGATATAGGTTTAAAGGGTTTTATTTGGAATCAATACTAATAAATTGCAGAAGTTTTTTTACTGCCTTTTTTTTTATATTTGCCTCATTCTTTAATATCAAAATATGTTCGTTTTTAAATATAAAAACAGCATTTCCTGGAAAGAACCCAATCAATAACCTCAATCATAAAAACTAACTAAACTCATGGCAAATGCAGTAAACAGACCCGGAACCAGTATTGATCTTGAGCAATACGGAATTACAGGGGTTGACCAGATTTATTATAACCTGGCTTATGAAGATCTTTACCAGCACGAAATGAACCCTTCACTCGAAGGATTTGAACGTGGCAATTTATCAAACCTTGGAGCTGTAAATGTATATACAGGCATTTTTACAGGACGTTCACCAAAGGATAAATATATTGTTCATGATTCTGTCTCGGAAAATACTGTATGGTGGTCCACTATAGGAAAGAATGACAACCATCCTGTTTCCACCGAGGTATGGAAGCAGTTAAAAAGTGTATCGCAGAAACAATTATCGGGTAAAAAATTGTATGTAGTTGATGCCTTCTGTGGTGCCAACCCAGATACCCGACTCAAAGTCCGTTTTATAGTTGAAGTCGCCTGGCAGGCACATTTTGTTAAAAACATGTTTATCAGGCCTTCAGATTCAGAACTTGAAAACTTTGTTCCTGATTTTGTTGTTTTGAATGCTTCGAAGACAAACAATCCTGACTGGAAAGAGCAAGGTTTGAATTCCGAGAATTTTGTTGTTTTCAACCTTACTGAGCGTATGCAGCTTATAGGTGGATCCTGGTATGGTGGTGAAATGAAAAAGGGTATCTTTTCGATGATGAATTATTATCTGCCTCTGCGCGGGATTGCTTCCATGCATTGTTCTGCAAACATGGGGAAAGACGGAGATGTTGCTATTTTCTTCGGATTATCAGGAACCGGAAAAACTACTCTTTCGGCTGATCCAAAACGTGCTCTTATAGGTGATGACGAACATGGCTGGGACGATGCCGGTGTATTCAATTTCGAAGGTGGATGTTATGCAAAATGCATAAACCTGAGTAAAGAAAATGAACCTGATATTTACCACGCTATCCGTAAAGACGCTTTACTCGAAAATGTAACCGTGCATGTTGATGGCACTATTGATTTTGCTGATGGTTCCATTACTGAAAATACCCGTGTCTCCTACCCTATTTATCATATTGAGAACATTGTAAAACCTGTTTCAAAAGGCGGACATGCCAGTAAGGTTATATTCCTCACAGCAGATGCTTTCGGGGTATTGCCACCGGTTTCGAAACTTACTGACGATCAGACAAAATATCATTTCCTGTCAGGTTTTACTGCAAAACTTGCCGGCACCGAAAGAGGTGTTACTTCACCACAACCTACATTCTCTGCCTGTTTCGGTAATGCGTTCCTTTCCCTGCATCCTACCAAATATGCAGTTGAGCTGGTTAAACGTATGGAAAAATCAGGTGCTAAGGCTTATCTTGTGAATACAGGCTGGAATGGTACAGGAAAACGTATCTCCATCAAAGATACACGGGCGATTATTGACGCTATCCTTGATGGTTCAATTGACCATGCTCCAACTAAAATGATTCCATACTTTAACCTGGAAGTTCCTACCGAATTGCACGGAGTTAACCCTGCAGTGCTTGATCCCCGCGATACTTACGAACAAAGATCAGTCTGGGACGAAAAAGCACAGGATCTTGCCAAGCGGTTTGTTGACAATTTTGCTAAATATACCGATACCGAAGAAGGCAAGCGGCTCATAACTGCCGGTCCACAATTATAATCATAGGTAAGTTAAGCTGAATCAGGAGTTAAAAAGAGGATTTTCATTTCCTCTGGTTTAACTCCTGATTTTTTTTGTGCTCCTAACCGGCATATAAACTACCTTTGGTGTTTAGGTACAATACTTAATACTTGTTTAGCCATGGAATGCCGGTCCGATTGCGGCGCTTGCTGCATATATCCATCAATAAGTTCGCCCATACCAGGAATGCCTCTGGGAAAGGAAGCAGGCGTTAAATGCGTGCAGCTTACTGAAGATTTAAAATGTGCCGTTTTCAATGACCCGTCCCGGCCAAAGGTTTGTAATAACTTTAAACCGGAAACCCTTTTCTGTGGTAATTCGGCTGATGAGGCTCAATCAATTTTTGAATGGCTTATGGAAAAATAGATTTTTAGAAAGAACCAATATTGCAGCAATTGAAATTATTTTTTCACTAATTGTACTACCAGTACTCAAACACAGACACAGAATACATCGTAACTAATTACAAATCACTAACTTAAAAAATTATTCCAAAAATGTATTAATTAAAATAAATATATCTTATCTTTGTATTCAACTATCAATTAAAATAATTACTAATACCCATTACAATGTCTACTGGAAAAGTAAAATTTTTCAATCAGCAAAAAGGCTTCGGCTTTATTGTTGATGATGAAACCAACAAAGAAGTTTTTGTACACGTAACCGGCTTGATCGACAAGATTAAAGATGACGATTTAGTTAGCTTTGAAGTTGTAGAAGATCGCCGTGGTCCCAAAGCAATCAATGTTAAGATGCAATAATTCAGCATTGAGCACTACTACAAAGGCTTCCGTGAGGAAGCTTTTTTTTTGATTCCTCTTTCATAGCTGATCACACATTCACTCCACAAGCCTTATTTAACTGTCATTATTCACCCATTCTTTCTACTTTTGCAGAAGGTCTACTTAATAACATTTCTCTCATTGAACTATCTTCAGGTTGACAATTTATCCAAAGCTTTCGGCGAAAAAATCCTTTTCCGGAATATCAGTTTCAGTCTCGACAAAGGTCAGAAAGTAGCATTGATTGCTCGAAATGGAACCGGAAAAAGTTCGCTGATGCATATTTTGGCAGGATTAGAAGCACCTGATTCCGGAAAAATCACTACACGCCGCGATCTCAGAATTGATTACCTTCAGCAGAATCCTCAACTGGACGAATCAAAAACCATACTCGATACCGTTTTTTCGACCGGAACAGGACTTATTAAAGTTATTCATGATTATGAATTTGCGCTTGAACAGGTTAAACATTCTCCAGGCAAGGAAAGCGACTCGCTTTTGAACAGATGCATGTCGGAAATGGATGCATCCGGTGCATGGGATTATGAAACCAGGGCACGCGAAATTCTAGGGCAGTTTGCTATTAACGACCTATCACAAAAAGTGGGAACACTTTCGGGAGGACAGCGGAAAAAGATTGCGCTGGCCCGGGCTCTTCTCGGCAATCCTGATCTTTTATTGCTTGATGAACCAACGAATCATCTTGATTTTGAGATGATTGAATGGCTCGAAGATTATCTTTCGCGTGAATCACTAAGCCTGTTGTTGGTTACACACGACAGGTATTTCCTCGATAATGTTTGCGACACCATTCTTGAGATGGATCAAAACTCAATACTCGCATATAAAGGAAATTATTCATACTATCTCGAAAAAAAAGCAGAGAAACAATTTGCTGAAGATATGTCAGTGGAGAAGGCTAAGAACCTTTACAAGACTGAGTTGGAATGGATCAGGCGCATGCCGAAAGCCAGGGGAACCAAATCAAAAGCCAGGGTCGGTGCTTTTGATGAACTTGAATCGAAGGCAAAATCAAAGCGCGATGACAGAAGTATACAATTTGGGGTGAATGCCAACAGGCTTGGTGGCAAAATAGTTGAAATAGATAACCTGAGTAAAAATTTCGGCGATTTTAAAGCTGTCGATGATTTTACCTATATTTTTAAACGAGGGGAAAAAATAGGAATTGTAGGATTAAACGGCACAGGAAAAAGTACACTTCTGAACCTGATAAGCGGCAGGCTTACACCGGATAAAGGAAAAATATCAATCGGGCAGACAGTGGTTATGAGTTATTACACTCAGAACGGTCTGGAACTTGATGAAGATAAGCGTGTTATCGATATTGTAAAAGGTGTTGCCGAAGAGATTCAGTTACAAAAAGGCAGTATGTCAGCATCACAATTCCTTCAGCATTTTGATTTTTCGTACCCTGTTCAACAGGCATATTTCAGTGCTCTGAGCGGTGGCGAACGACGCAGGCTGTACCTTCTGCTACAACTTATCAAGAATCCGAATTTCCTGATACTTGATGAACCTACCAACGATCTGGATATTTATACTTTACAGGTATTGGAAGAGTTTTTGAATGACTTTGCCGGTTGTGTACTGATTGTTTCGCACGACAGGTTTTTACTGGATAAATTATGTGATCATGTCTTTGTTTTTGAAGGACAAGGCAAGATTAAAGATTTTTATGGTAATTATACTGATTATTACCAGTGGAGGATGAAAGAGCAAAAGACGGCTCAGCGTATTGAAAAACCTTCGAAGGACGAAAAACTGATTATAAAAGAACGCAAACCCTCAAATAAGCCATCGTATAAACAGCTTAAAGAGTTTGAGACTCTCGAAAAGGAAATAAACAAGCTGGAAGCCGAAAAAGATGACGTTATTGAACGCATGAATTCAGGTAAGGAATCTCCTGAAAGCCTCACCAAATTATCAATTCAATTTAATGATCTTCTTAAGGCAATAGATGATAAGACTGTACTTTGGATGGAATTGGGTGAAATAATCGAAAGCTCCAATCAATAAAACTGAAATAAAAAACCCCGGCTCTTCTACCGGGGTCCTATACATAATTTCCTGTATTGAATTCTTAATTCTGGCCCAGCATTACCGGCATCACAAGCATCAGTATATCTTCGTCAGCATTATCGCTGTTAGCGGGAACAATGATCCCTGCACGTGTTGGTCCTGAAAGTTGAAATAGGATTTCAACTGATTCGAGGTTACTAACCATTTCGAGTAAAAATCTGGAATTGAAACCAATTTCCATATCCTCACCAGAATATGTACAAGCCAACCTTTCGACACCTTCATTTGAGTAGTCGATATCCTCAGCATTCATAAGAAGTTCCTGCCCGCTTATACGCAGCCTGACCTGATGTGTGGACTGATTGGCAAAAGGAGAAAGTCGTTTTACTGAACTTATAAACAAACTTCTGTCAACAGTTAATTTATTAGGATTGTCTTTAGGAATAACTGCATCGTAAGCCGGATATCTTCCTTCGATTAACCTGCTGTACAATTTAACTCCATTGTAGGCAAATGCCGCATTCGTAACATTATACTCAACCTGAACATTAACATCTTCGGTAGCAAGCAGACTTTTAAGCACATTCAAAGGTTTCCTCGGGATGATAAATGAAGTTGATATCCCCGACCTGGCATCGTTACGACGATACCTCACGAGTTTATGTGCATCGGTAGCAACAAAAGTGATGTAATCGGGCATAATATCAAAGAATACTCCTCCCATAGCCGGGCGAAGTTCATCATTTCCTGTAGCAAAAACCGTTTTAGATATTCCGGCTGCCAGAATTGCTGAAGAAAGATCAAATGTTGTAGTTTCATCAAGCAATGGCAATTCAGGATAATCATCGGCATTATGACCTGTAAGCTTGTATTTACCTTCGCTCGAAAGTATTTCAATACCGAGTGTATTGGCATCAATATTGAATGTAATAGGTGCATCCGGAAGATATTTCAGGAAGTCGAGGAGTAACTTGGCAGGAATCGTTACTTTACCTGATTCATCAGCCATTGAAGGCTCAAGAGTCATGATCAGTGTGGTTTCCAGATCAGTGGCAGTAATCTTCAGAGTAGTTTCATCAAGTTCAAAAAGGAAATCATCAAGAATGGGTAATGTATTGTTTGAATTAATTACTCCGTTCAGAAACTGAAGTTTCTTTAACAACGCCTGACTATTGATAATAAATTTCATAGAATTATGTATTTCAACGATTTACATTAAGTGTTTTGAAGTTGTAAAAATAAGAATCTTAAATCGATTTTTAAAATTCGATGCTACTAAGATATTAACATTAAATGAACTATTGATAATATTTTATTTTTTTCTGAATGAGAGTTTGTTCTCTTCTCCCCTTATCAAACGCTGTATATTTTTGTAATGTGTCAACGGAATAAAGATGGAGATCAGATAGGCCAGAACTATCAGATAAATATTCTGTTCGTGAAAGACAAAAATGGCCAGAACTGTAAAAAGAATGGCAGCTGTGATTGAAGCCAGTGATACGTATCGTGTAAGCGCCAGAATGAGAATGAACCAGCTTAACACAATCAGAAAAATGTAGGGTGAATACAAAGCGATAATCACACCCACCAGCGACGCCACTCCTTTTCCTCCCTTAAAACCGGTGAAAACAGGAAATACATGACCCAATACTGCCAAAGCACCAAGTATTATCTGGTAATCGATAAACTGGGATTCACTAAAATTTTCTCCGGCAAAGAAATGAGCCATCATAACAGCCCCGTATGCCTTCAAAATATCAATTGACATTACAACAATTGCAGCTTTACCGCCAAGAACCCTGAAAGTGTTTGTAGCACCTGCATTTCCACTTCCCTGCAGTCGCACATCGGTTTTATAAAACCACTTTCCAATCCAGACTGCTGATGAAAAGGAGCCCATCAAATAAGCTAAAAGCCCTCCCGAAATCAGAAAAATATATTCATTCATAATTATCAATTTCTATTTATTTTCCAATTAAACATTTATGAATCAGCATTCACCTGAGAAAACATCTCCACAATCAACGATAGATCATAGCCGGAAAAATCACCACAAAGATACATGTGATTGTTAATTAACTCAGCTATTCTTCGCCAAGAACCTGTTTCATCTTCCGCAGGAATGTGGCTTTTTTATCAGCTGTACCAATGATGAACTGATAGCTCTGTTCTCCCTTTTCGCCTTTGATTATTCGTTGTTCTTCTTTGAGTCCGGTAAGTTTTTCGTTGAATTCCTTATTTGTCGAAATCACCTGCATGGTACCATTTGAATAAGTGAAAAAATACCATTGATTTTCTTCAGGTTCCAGATATATATTGATTATGTCGCCCGACCTTCGTTTTCCGATTTCAACAAACCCCTTAAACATCTTATTTACTGACTGATTGCCAATATTACTGATACCTATTTCTCCTTTACTGATGAATGAGCGCAGGTCTCTGTTCCAGCTTAGTTGTATTCCCGAAAGTACCAGGGTATGATCAAGAATTTCGGGAAATTTTCTGAATTGTCCGTAAAGGTTCAATTCAGTAAGTATTTTATCGGCATCATCCTGCCCGGCAAATTCGCGCAAAGAGCGCGTGTAATTAATACCCGAAACATCAATTCCTTTAGCCGGGGAAGCGTTTAGTGCATCAGCCAGCACTTTCAGTGCATCGTCAGAGAAAAAGAAATCGAGTGCACTCATAACATTAAGTGCAGTTGAATCAATAAGAGAATAATAATTTATTTCTCCGGCTGACTTCATACGCAACTTGCCCAGATTTGTTGCTATCTGCATTTGCCCTTCACCAGTAAGCAAGCATCTGGAAGTATTTAAGCGCAGTATATTACCGGTAAGCTGTTGATTAAACAGTTTAGCAGAATCGGACACCCAGAACTCGGATTTACCTGGTGAATAGGTAACATAGCCTCTGGCACTGAGAATATCAGGGTCTGTGACATTTTCAGCTTTCGAAAAGAATCCGGGCATCACTGTATTTTCGGTTGTAGAATAATAAATTGAAACCCTCAACTGGCCATTCCCGGTGTTTTCGGGATCATCAGTAACCGGAATTATAATATTTTTCGGATCTATTTTTGACCGGATTTTTATCCATTCATGATTCAGAGAATGGCAATCATGATAAAAACTGTAGCCACCCTCAAAATACACCAGTTGAGTGGCCGCATTTACTTCCATTTTACCTTTAAACCGAAAGTGGCGGTTCAGCATAAAATCTAAGGAGTCGCTTATAGCAGTTCCGGCAAAAGTTTCGCCATTGCTGTTTACAGCTATATTATTCATTTCCAGCGTAGTGATATCACCATCGGAAGGTATATAATCATAGAGCCCTTTTGCAGAGTATTGCTTTCTTGAAGCAATTTTAACATTAGCATTGTAGAACCTATGGAACAAACTTGTTGAGTTTGCCAGAATTTCGGCCTGTTTCAGTTCGTTGATACGCCCCTGCCTGCCAATTGATAATTTTGCTTTATCAGGAAAAATAGCTGCATCAGCAACTTTAATGATCCTGGCATCTTCCACTTCAAGATTATTTGAATCAAGATTATACAATGCCCGCAAAGCAAAGAAACTCAATGAATCCTGCAAAGGATCAGTTGAAGTATAAACTTCGGCACCGGGATCAAATGCCATAAGTTCAGCGGGATTCATCTGATAATACTTTTCACGGGAGAAACTGGTTTTATTAACCAGTTGCAGTTGCTTCTTATCCATCAACCAATCAAATTCATTTACAACACAGTTGTACTTTATAACCGGGAATTCCATCAAGGCACCTTTACCGGATGCAATGAAATGACCCTGCCTGGTTTCGAAATCAATGGATGTTTTGAACACATGAACCCTCAATGCTTCCAGAGTACGATCATCGGTTAGCAGCCTGAAATCAGATGTATCGGATGTAAACGAGCCCGTTTTAAAAAAATATGTATTGGAATTAACTTCCGCATTTTCGAAGGATAATTTTCCTTTGCCCTTCAGACCCTTAGATGAAACAGAAAGCACCCCGTTAAGACTTGCCCTGTTGTTAAACATACTGATTGAATCATTATTTGCATTCTGAACTGTCATAATATCATTACCAGGAGTCCATTTGATATATGCATCCTTAACCTGTGCATCCGGAAATTCGTATTGTCCGTCAACCCTGGCAAGTTGGTAATCTTTCACTCTGGCCGAAGTTGAATCAGGGGTGAATAAAAAATCAGCAGCTTCAGTTGTGGAACTGAGGTATGTTAAATGTCCAGATCCGCGTAAGCCTCTGTTATTTAAGCGGAGAGTATCGGAAAATGTACCTCTGCCCCCGTAAACAGGCAGACCTGGAGAAGGAAGAATTCGCTTAAAGCCAAGTGAGTAATCACGTTGTACACTAATGACTTCGTTCAGGTCAGGAAAAATCCCTCCTGAGACCAGTTTACCAACAAATTTAAGGTCCCCGGGAGGAAGCGAGTTAATACTATCCATCGAAAAAGGATCAATCTGGAAGTAGAAATTCTTTTTTTTATATGAACCGTTAACAATATCGTTTCGTTCGAAGTACACATAGCTGGTATCTTTACTTATCAGCAGTGGGAAATGATGCAACATTTTCCGACCCGATTTGCTGTCGGGGGAATCGATAAACAATTCTCCATTCATGTTCGCCAATACATTTTTAACCCTTACAAAGGGCCGGAAGCCATTTGCATCCACATTCCAAGCCGGCACTACCATCAGCGCGGAATCAATCTTTGGGATATTAAGGGAAAACTTATCGTATTTAAAAGTACATTCATTGGCAATAAAATCAAACAGACCCGCATGCACACGACCTCTGAATGAAAAATCGCGATTTTTACTTACTACCACTTTACCATCACGCGGAACTACATATACATACTGCGAATCACTAAGCATTACCTGCCTCACACCGTCAATCGAAAGTTTAAAGTCTTTCAGGTCGAGCCGGGCATTCGATCCTTTTTCAACATAGGACTGAAATTGTATAATATCACTGTCCTTTACTCCGGATCGTGCAGCCAGGTATTCATTCAGCCTTGGCTGAACAATGGCAAAATCGTGATCGATATCGTAATATAAAAATCCGGCATTCGATAGTTTAATAAGTTGAATTTTAATCTGTTCAACTGGTTTGCTTGCCCAGGTAGCAAAGTCATCAGTATAAAACCTGTCAGTATTTTTACGCCGGACGTAGGCAGAAACCAGCATGGCCGGATTAATGTCATCTATTCCCTGCATACGGTCGAAACGGTAAGCCGAAAAATAATCGGAAGATTCAAAACTAGCCTCACTTTTTGTACGGATTCCCCTGATATCTTCAAAATTCATAATGTCCTCATCCAGGTTCCAATAGATTGCCCCGCTGTACATGTCCAGTTTGTGGTAGGTGTTAAAAAATGGACTTTGGCTAAGACCCTCATCTCCCCTGCTCATTACAATTTCGTTGTTGGCAAGGTTATAGCGTACCTGAATTCCCGGATGATAGATTGAATCATTTTCGAGGTAAATGAGTGCTGCTGCCCTGGCGGACACAAAGCGGTCGGGCCGGATTACAAACTCAGTTGACCGGAAAATGATCTGAGGTTTATTATTATGCTTTATTTCAATTCTCGAAAATCCATCATCAGCCGGGGTTCCAATGACTCTTGCCCCCTGTAGGTTAAAACCACCGTAAAACTCAATATCCTTAAATAAATTGATATAAACTTTTGTTCCTTTCTGAATGGTAAACTTCGGGAAGGTGGCATTATCAGCACTTACATCAACCATTGCCTTGTCTTCGAGTTTTCCGGGCAGAAACTTTTTAAAATACCCTCCGTGATACAACAGGACCGAATCAGCCGAATATGAAATCGACCTGGTATCAATTGTATAGTCAGATAATTTCGCATAAACAACATCTTTGCCCAACCCTGTCCGTTCCCAGTTTACAACACCTCCCTTGCCCAGCCATGTTTGAGTGATCGGATAATAAAAGCCTTTGGTATCGTATATACAAGCACTGTCGTTACGGACAACACAAGCCAGTGACCCAGTTGAAAAAGCGAAATACGGTACTGAATCGAAAGCAAACTTATAGCTTCCGTTTCGTACATACCAGGCTTCTGAATTGGTCTGCATCAGAGCGTTACTTTTTATCAGTAATTTAGTCTGAGAAAGGTATTTGATAATTGTTCTTGACGGCACTTTCGAATTCAGGCAGTAGTTGACACTTTTGTGAAACAAATCAAATGTTCCCTGCTCCGAATTTTGCTTTACCAGATCAGTTATGATATTGAAATACAATACGTAATAAGGAGCTACCTGCAGTTTTTGTTCGCTCAGCTTAATACATACAGCCTGAGATTGTTTTTTCTGTTCAACAGTAAGAAGGTTTGAAGTCCACTGGTAAGTAAACGCTGATAAAACAAGCCTGGCTTCAGCCTCATCAGCATCACCGACATTACGAAAATGCAAGGTCAGTTCGTCAATAAATTTTGAAGTGTCAGCTGAAAAAGTTGCAACCTGCTCCTGTGATTTCAGCTCACCGGCTGAAATCAGTATGCAAACAAGCATCAGGAAAGCAATCCTTTTCATCCGTATTTTTTTTTAGATTTTGCTAATAGAACCTGTCAAGTAACAAAAGACAGAAACCCATATAAGCACAGGATCAGCATGTATGCTTATTTAACCTGCACTATTTTTCGCAACAGGAAGTATGAAACATGAAGTCTACAGAGTAAAACAAGCCGCAGTCCAGTTGTTTTCAACACGACTCGACATGATACTCAGCCCACATTCGCCGGCTTTTGCTTCAATTAAAGGCAGGTCTTCAGAATAGAATCCACTAACGAACAGCTTTCCCCCGGCATTCAGACTTTTGCGATAGGCAGGAATATCGTTCAGTAAAATGTTCCTGTTTATATTGGCCAGAATGATATCAAATGTTTTACCTTCCAAAAGCACACTGTCACCTAATAAAACTTCAATATCGGCAAAGTTATTGCTTTGCACATTTTCCAGCGCATTATTGAATGCCCATTCATCATTGTCAATTGCCGCAACCGGGCTGGCTCCTTTCATCCTTGCCAGTATTGCCAGTACTGCAGTTCCTGAACCCATATCAAGCAAGGATTTTCCAACTGGCTGCATGCTCAGAAGATATTGAATCATGAGTTTAGTGGTCTCATGATGAGCGGTTCCGAACGACATTTTAGGCATGATAACAATATCAAACTCCACTCCTGACTTTTGTTCATGAAAGGGTGCTCTTACCATACAGACTCCGTCAATCAGAACCGGCTCATACTGGCTTTCCCAAACTGCATTCCAGTTCTGATCCGGTATACTTATAGCCTGGAACGAACTGAGTAAAACAGAGAATTCGGCTGTTGCAAGGCGTTCAGATAATTCACTTGTGTAAAAAGGAGCCTGTATAAAAGCTGATAATGTACCGTTTTCATTTTCTGTAAAACTTTCGAAACCTACCTCAGCAAGCATTGCTATCAGCAATTCAGAGGAATCTGCACCCTTTGAAGGATGACATATCAATTCGATATATTCCATCCTACCTGAATGAATTCACTATGGTGACAAAATCAGTTGCTTTCAGCGCGGCTCCACCTATGAGACCTCCATCAACATCGGGATTGGCAAACAATTCAGCAGCATTTTTTGCATTGCAGCTTCCGCCATACAGTATCGAAATTCCTTCACTTATATCCTTTCCATATTTTTCGGTAAGCAGACTACGGATGAAGGCATGCATTTCCTGGGCCTGGTCCGACGATGCAGTTACCCCGGTTCCAATTGCCCATACAGGCTCGTAGGCTATAATTACCTCGCTGACAGATTCTTTTCCCAGGTGAAATAAGGCTTCACTGACCTGATTCCGAACAACATCAAAATGCTTCTCAGCCTGACGTTCAGCCAACACTTCTCCACAGCAATATATTGGTGTAATGCCATTTTTCAGAGCCAGATCTACCTTTACACTTATCACTTTATCGGTTTCACCAAAATAGGTTCTGCGTTCGGAATGACCCAGTATGCAATGTGAAATACCCATGGAATGCAGCATTTCGGCAGAAATCTCTCCTGTATAAGCTCCTGATTCCCATTGGCTAAGATTTTGTGCACCTACCATGAAACCGTTTTCAGCTGCAATATCCGAACTCATTTCGAGGTATACTGCAGGAGGACAAACAATCACTTCGGTATCACCAGATCCCTTTTCGGTAAGTTCATCCACAATTTCGAACATCAGGTCTTCAGCGTCCTGAAAAGCTTTATTCATTTTCCAGTTTCCGGCAACAATTTTTTTTCTCATTTTAAAATGTATTAAGATTATGTATTTTTTTGAGTCAGCAGCTTATGCATATCGTATACGTGGATCAAGAATTCCATATACAAGATCTGCAAAAATATTAATAATAATGAGCAATACCGAAATAAACAGCACAGCACCCATTACTACAGGGAAATCATATTTCTCGAGGCCATCTACAATTACTACTCCAACGCCTTTCCAGTCAAAAATATATTCAACAAACACCGCACCAGCCATAAGCGAGGCAAACCAGCCTGAAACAGCGGTTACCACAGGATTCAGAGCATTTTTTAAAGCATGTCCTGTAATTACTTTCATAGTACTTAGTCCTTTTGCACGAGCCGTGCGAATATAATCCTGCGAAAGAACATCAAGCATGGAGCTACGGGTAAGTTCAGTAATTATTGCCAATGGTCTGATGGCAAGAGTAAGCGCAGGAAGAATGAGGTTTTTAAGATCAATATACTCGCCACGGCCAAAATCATCCACGGTATAAAGGCTGCCAAACATACTCAATCCTGTGTAGTCAGCCAGCACATAAGCAAAGAGCCATGCAATAAGAATTGCCGCAAAAAACGATGGTAACGACATACCGAGAATACTCACAATGAGTGAAATACGGTCGAACCATCCATCCTTATGTAATGCGCTGAAAATACCCAGAATCATTCCAATCAGAGTTGCAACCAGCATAGCGACTGTTGCCAGTACCATGGTTGGAACAAATGCCTCAGAGAGAATTTCCGAAACAGGTCTTTTGCTCTGATACGAACGGCGTAAATATGGTTTTTTAACAACGAGTGATAAATCTCCGATTTCCAGCAATTGAACAGAGGATGAATATCTATGTGGATCATAATAGAATGTACTGGTTTTATCAGCACTTGTATGGCACGAAACCGGTGACACATCATTCAGGAAGCTCAGGTATTGAATCATTAAAGGTTTATCCCGTCCCAGATCTCGGTTTATAGCCTCAACAGAAGCCATATCGGCCCGCTGACCAAGCATCATTCGGGCAGGATCACCGGGTAATACATTAAAAAGAAAGAATACTAAAGTAACGACTCCGATGAGCACCAAAATTCCATACATAAGACGAATAAGGGTGTACCGGAACATGTTTTTTTGATCAGTATTATGAGTTTAAAAGCACACTTGCGAAAAATCGTATTTCCCTGCTTCAAGTTGTCAGCTATTTACTGATGCTTTTTTTAAAATCAGAGTATTCGGGAAAATCGTTTTTATGCCACTTCTTCAGGATTACCCCATCTTTCATCAAAAGTAAACCGGGATTGGATCGGACAATGCTTTTGAGTACAATATCATCGGCAGTAAAAAAATCAAGCTGTAGCTTGTTTGCCTTTACAAAATCAGCGATATCCGAAGGCTGGGCACTCACCAATACAGCAGTCGGAATGTTATCAGCATATGCTTTTGAACAGAAATCATTAAGCATTACAAATGCATCTTTATCGGCTTCCTCCAAGTCATACGAATTCACTATCAATTGATAATCAGGGTTCCGGATAATACTTTCAGTAACATTATTACCTGAGGTGTCGCTGATAATTAATGACTTACCGTAGTACTGATTCGGATCAACAATACGCTGAGAAACGAATTCCCATTGAGCCATCCAAATGCTATCACTAAAAGGATAGTTTGGAGAGAGGTATTCTTTTTGCTCACCAGATTGTTTATTCTTATAAGTAAGGAAATACTGCACTGGCTGTGGATTATCGGGATACAATTTGTGTCCTGCTTTCCATTCAGTGAATTCCAGCACAGGCAAGTGGCTATAGCAGTAGTATGAAAATGAAGCAAAAAGCAAAGCGAAGAATCCGGTCAGAATCCACTGTTTTGCCGGGCCGGCAATGGGATTGAATTTCGCCCGGTAAATAAAAATCAGAATTGCCAGTGGAAGAAGAATCAGATTTTTATAAAATGTCTGCCAGTTAGTAAGTTTAATAGCATCACCAAAGCATCCGCAATCAGGAACAGGATTATACAATGCATCGTTCAGGGTGAGACCGGTGAAAAACAGCATCATCAGAATAAGCAACACAGAAGTGAGCTTCATTCGCAGATTAAATAAAAGCATGGCTCCCACAGCGAACTCGAGAGTACAGAGCAGAATTGAAAAAAACAATGCAAAAGGAATAAAAAATTCCCAGTTGAATGCAATGAAATAATCTTCGAGCCTGTAAGCGGTGCCCAGCGGATCGACTCCTTTTACAAAACCTGAGAACACAAAGATCAGACCTGTAAGAACCCGGCTGATATTAGAAATCCATTTCATAACCTATATGATTATTGATCCAACATGATTAGCGCAAAAGCAGAATAGTTTATTATATCAAGGTAATTGGCATCCAATCCTTCTGACATCAGAGTGCGTCCGCTGATGTCTTCTATCTGTTTTATGCGCAGCAATTTCATTAGAATAATATCTGTCAGGGAGCTGATTCGCATCTGCCTCCATGCTTCACCATAGTCGTGGTTTTTGTCAGCCATCAATTCTCTGGCAATAGTGACAAAAGAATCATATTTTTCACCGACCACTGAGGCTTCCATATGAGGTTCCTCCGCCGAACCCATTTCAAGTTGAATCAGAGCAATAACCGAATAGTTTATCATCCCGATAAATTCGGATCGTATCCCTTCGTCTACTTTATTTTCACCTTTTTCTTCAATGCTCCTTATTCTGCTTGCTTTTATGTAAATCTGATCAGTGATGGAGGTTGTACGCAGTATGCGCCAGGCTGTTCCATAATCATGCATTTTAGCCATAAACACGTTACGGCAGGCACTTATGACATTATCGTATTGTTTGAAAGTTTTCTCAGGCATTTTATCAATAACTTTGTATCCGGTATCAAATGCTAAAATATGAGTTTTAGGAGTGATAAAATTACACCTTTTTCCGGAAATAAATCCCTGATTTGCGGCAATAATATACTCAAAACCGATAAACCTCTGGTTATGGGCATATTAAATCTGACCCCGGATTCTTTTTACGATGGCGGCCTGTACACTACCAAAGATGCATGGATTGCGCAAACGGATAAAATGATTCAGGAAGGTGCTTCCATCATTGATATCGGTGCAATTTCGACCAGGCCCGGTGCTGCTGAAATATCAGAAGATGAAGAACTTTCACGCTTAATACCTGCATTGGAAACTCTCACTCACAGGTATCCTTCCATTGTGTTCTCTGTTGATACATACCGGTCAAAGGTTGTTAAATACTCAGCCGAAGCGGGTGCAGGAATGATAAACGATATTTCAGCAGGAAAATTCGATAAAGATCTTTTTGATTCTGTGGCAGCAACCGGCCTACCTTATATACTGATGCATATGCAGGGAACTCCTTCAACTATGCAGATAAATCCGGCATATGAAAATATAACCCGGGAAGTCCTCAGCTTTTTCGTTCAAAAAATAGCTACTTTATTAAAAGCTGGAATTGAACAAATCATCCTGGATCCGGGATTTGGTTTCGGCAAATCAATTGAGCATAATTATCAGTTACTGAAACAACTACGTGTTTTTATGGAAACGGGATTCCCGGTTTTAGTTGGATTATCGCGCAAATCAATGGTATATAAACTGCTTGGAATTACGGCTGAGGAATCGCTGCCGGCAACCACAGCGCTTCACCTGCAGTCCATTTTGAATGGTGCTGATATTCTGCGAGTACACGATGTACGTGAAGCGGTTCAAACAATAAAACTGGCAGAAACATACATGACGGTGACGGAATAAGTATATTTGCACTTCTCACAAAACAATTAATGACAGCTATAATCATACCGCTTTTTCTACATATCAGGTTACTGGATGTAATCGACGTTTTCCTGGTCGCCCTGCTATTATTTTCTCTATTTCAGCTTCTTAAGGGTACAGCTGCGGTAAATATTTTTCTTGGGATCTTAGCCATTTTTGTAATCTGGCGGTTGGTTAAATCACTTCAGATGGATTTGCTGAGTGACCTGTTGGGGGCTTTTACTTCAGTTGGTTTTATTGCATTTATTGTGGTTTTTCAGCCTGAAATACGAAAATTCCTACTGGCCGTTGGATCACCGGGCTTTCTTACCCGCAACAGGTTCAAATCTATTTTCTCAAAGTTGCAGCACGAAGACAGCAATCTGGCTGACATCGATCCTGTTGTACAGGCTTGTCATAGGATGTCGCATTCGCAGACAGGAGCTTTGATTGTGATTGCACATAAAAACGATCTTACCGAATTCAAAGATACCGGACTTGCCGTAGATGCGATTATTTCGGATCAATTACTGGAAAGTATTTTTTACAAGAATAATCCAATGCACGATGGTGCAGTTATAATAAGCGATAACAAGATAAAGGCTGCCCGGTGTATACTGCCGGTCTCAGGAAATATGGATCTGCCTGCCGAACTTGGACTGCGCCACAGAGCTGCGATTGGCATAACCGAAAAAAATGATTCAATTGCAATCATTGTTTCCGAACAGACTGGTCGCATATCCTACTGCAGGAACGGGGAACTTTCAATTGACATAAAAGCATCCGGTTTGAAAACAATGTTGACCGAAGACTTTTATTCAGCAAAAAGCTAAGTAAGAATCATGCTTTATAAAGCGGAATAAGCATCTGAATAGTTCTTTCCCTATCCTTTTAAGAATCCTCTATTTATTGTCCGTCAGCGTTGAATCCGCATTTTTTTGTTCGAATTCACGCACCATTTCTTCCGGAGTTTTTCCAAGGTATTTAATTGCACTCTGTGCATCATCGGCCAGGTCGTGATCAGGATATTTTATAAGGAATTTATTGTAGTATTCATTAGCCTTAGCAATATTGCCTATCACATTTTCGTAGGCGAATGCTTCCATAAAATAGCATTCAGGAATTCTCCTGTATTCGGGAAAAGCAACAATAAGAGACTCATATATTTCTATTGCCTGCGGCCCCCTGTTAAAGCCAACTGCCAACCCGGCTGCCTTGTAGAGATAATCAGGAGCAAGGCTATCCTTCGGAAACTTAGATGCAAAATTCTGATATGCACTCAGTAAATTAGTTACTGCTGCTGTATCAACTTTTTGGGCTGCCTGCATATCTTTTTCCATTTTAGTGATCTTTCCAATCATCTCTTCGCTGGAAGGTGAACACGAAACCAGGAAAAATAAGGTAATAATTGCTGAAACAAATACTGTTTTTTTCATTTTTTATCGGTATTCAAAATTAAATTATCGTTTTTTAGGTGCAAATATCATTTTGTACTTAGCCTCAGTTATCCCTTTCCAGATATCCTGCAATTTGCGTTTCACCATAATTTTTCGCAGCGGGTGAATTTTATCGACAAAAAGTATTCCTTCCAGGTGGTCATATTCATGTTGAATAATCCTAGCCGGCATTTCCGAAAACCATTCGTCGTGTTGCACAAACTGCTCATCGTAATATGATAACCTCACTTCAGGTTTACGCATCACGTCTTCATGAATATCGGGAATACTAAGACATCCTTCGCTGAACGCCCATTCATCCCCTATTTCTTCAATAATTTTTGGATTGATAAATACTTTTTTAAAATCTTTAGTCTCAGGATTATCCTTTTCGTATGGAGTTGCATCAATTACAAAAAGCCTGATCTGCTTATTAATCTGAGGAGCAGCCAACCCCACACCTGAAGAGAAATACATGGTTTCCCACATATCAGTAATTAATTGCTGAAGACCAGGATATTCAGAAGTTATATCAACCGACACTTTGCGCAAATTTGGGTGCCCGAATGCAACTACAGGAAGAATCATATCGTTATTAACTTGTTTACAGTTTGTTAGTTAGGTTAAAATTGCAAATGAAAAATCACTGCTTTTTCAGCAAATGAAATTTCTTCATTACTATTTTAACAAACACTTTTTATGAGTGTTGGTTCAACGCTGCATTTCTTTCATTTCAAGATAGGACTGTAGTATCAGAACAGCACTTACCCTGTCAACCAGCGATTTATCCTGTCGTTCCTTCTTACGGGCTCCTGATTCAAGAATTGCTGCCGTAGCAATTTTGGAAGTAAACCGTTCATCCATTCTCTCAACAGGAATATGAGGAAATGTACTTTGAAGATGTTTTACAAATGGTTCGGTGAATTTTGCAGACTCTGAAAGCTGATTTTTAAGTGTAAGCGGATATCCGACCACAAAACAATCAACAACTTCTTTCGCCGTGTAATCGGTCAGAAAAGCAATTACGTCTTTTGAATGTACCGAAGCCAAGGCACCGGCTATCATCCTGAGTTCGTCAGTTACTGCTAGCCCTACCCTTTTCTGACCATAATCAATTGCCAATATTCTGCCCAATTCCTGAAATTTGCTGCAAAATTACAAAAGAAATGGCTTCGAAACCGGCTGCAGTTGTTGCTTTTATCCGACTTCTTAACAAAAGCCAGATTGTTTTGCCGATATAGCCATAAAATCTCTAATTTTGAATTGGAAAAACAACCCTGATGGACAACTTAAAATCAGTTATTGATAGAGCCTGGGACGATCGTTCGTTACTGAAGGAATCAGAAACTCAAAATACTATATTTCAAATTATTGAACTTCTTGACAAAGGGATACTTAGGGTTGCTGAACCTGCCGGCTCCGAATGGAAAGTAAATGAGTGGATTAAAAAGGCCGTTATTTTATACTTTCCTCTCAGGCAAATGGAGGTTTTGGAAGCAGGCCCACTGGAATTTCACGATAAAATACCGCTAAAACGCAACTATAAGGAGCTGGGCGTAAGAGTTGTACCTCATGCTGTAGCTCGTTACGGAGCATTTCTTTCTCCCGGAGTCATACTTATGCCTTCATATGTTAACATTGGGGCGTGGGTAGGTGCCGGCACCATGGTCGATACCTGGGCAACAGTGGGAAGTTGTGCTCAGATTGGTTCCAATGTACATCTGAGTGGCGGTGTCGGAATTGGCGGAGTGCTGGAACCGGTCCAGGCAGCACCGGTAATAATTGAAGACAACTGTTTTATAGGATCTAGGTGCATTGTTGTTGAAGGTGTAAGAATAGGAACCGAAGCCGTGCTGGGTGCTAATGTAGTTATTACTCAAAGTACAAAGATAATTGATGTAACCGGAGATAAACCCGTGGAATACAAAGGGTTTGTACCACCCAGATCGGTTGTTATACCTGGCTCCTACTCAAAACAGTATCAGGCCGGAGAATACCAGGTTAGTTGCGCATTGATAATCGGGCAACGTAAACCTTCCACTGATCTTAAAACATCGCTTAATGAAGCTCTGAGGGAATACGACATTTCTTTCTGAAAATCACAGATTTTTTCTTACCCGGATCTATGAATATTGGTTTTGACGCTAAAAGGGCACTGTTTAACCGCAGCGGGCTCGGTAATTACAGCCGGAGTACCCTCAGGTTGCTGTCAAGGTATTTTCCAGATAATAGATATTTTCTTTTTACCGGAAAACAAAGCAATAACCTTTTTCTTCCCTCCGGGAATCAAACATTTGTGGGTCCTGACACTTTCGGATATTCAGTTTTGCCTGCTATCTGGCGGACCTTTGGAATGAATAATGAAATAAACCAAACTCACCTGGATGTATTCCATGGACTGAGTAATGAATTGCCCTGGAATATAAATAAAACCAATGTAAAATCGGTAGTCACCATTCACGATCTGATATTTTTAAGGTACCCTGAATACTATTCCCTGATTGACCGTAATATTTATTCAGCCAAATTCAGTCATGCTTGCCGTATCGCAGATAAAATTATTGCCACCAGTGAATCAACAAAACAGGATATTATCCGGTTTTTCGGAACAGAGGCTTCAAAGATTGAAGTTGTTTACCAGACGTGTGATCCAATTTTCAGGATTCCGGCTGATGAATTAACAAAAGAAGAAGTCAGGAGAAAGTATGACTTACCTGAGCAGTATATATTGTATGTCGGAACCATCGAAAAGAGAAAAAACGCCCTTACTCTTGTCAAAGCATACCTGAATAAAAAAACTGACATACCACTTGTCCTCGTTGGGAAACCGACTCCTTACCTTGCTGAAATAAAAAAGTTTCTGCTCCACAAAAGTGACTCAAACAGGGTTTTATTTCGCCACAACATCGAAACTCCCGATTTACCTGTAGTATACCAGTCAGCAAGAGTATTTGTATACCCTTCACTTTTTGAGGGATTTGGAATTCCAATTGTAGAAGCATTGCTCTCCGGTGTGCCCATAATTACAAGTAATGGAAGCTGTTTCGGCGAAACTGCCGGCGAGGCTGCCATGTACTGCGATCCTTTTGATGTTGATCAAATGGGTGATTGTATCCATACGATACTAAACGAGCCGGAAACCAGAGAACAAATGATATCTAAGGGCTTTTTACAGGCTACCAGATTCAGTGAGGAAGTTGTAGCCTCGAATCTTATGGGTGTATACACAAACCTTTGAGCAATCTAATTGTTGACATTTAAGTAAACTCATAGATTAAATTTGAACATGAAACCTGATGAAGATATCATTAATGCACTAAAAACCCTCGAGGAAGGCGGAACTATCCTATACCCCACCGATACTATTTGGGGAATCGGATGCGATGCAACCAATACAAGGGCTGTTGAAAAAATTTATCGTATCAAAAACCGGTCGGAGGCAAAAAGTCTGATCGTGTTGATTGATGATTTCGATAAATTGTCAGTTTACATCGAAAAAGTGCCTGATATTACTTCTGATCTCCTTCAAAGCATCACAAATCCGGTAACTATAATTTATTCAAATGCCCGTAAACTTGCTTCAAACGTGATTGCATCAGATGGGACAATTGCTATTCGGATTGTGAAAGATGATTTCTGTTCGCAACTCATCCAAAAGTTTGGCAAACCTATAGTTTCGACATCTGCCAACATTTCTGGCGATGATCCACCGGCTGTTTTCAGCCAGATATCTGAAGAAATAAGAAACAGAGTAGATTATATAGTAAAATACAAACAGAATTATTTTAATCAAACTAAACCTTCAACCATAATCAGGCTGCGCGATGATGGGATGTATACCATTATCAGAGGCTGACACAGTTTTTCTGAAAATTTTCAGGATTCTGTTATAAGAATCTGCGAACAAAAACAGGTTTAAGCCGTTATTTTAACTTAACTTTAAGGAAATTTTCAAGCAACACGAATGGAAAAGCGTAAAGAATTCAAATTAGATACAGTTGACAAAGAAACATTACAAAAATGGTATTACCTGATGGTTCTGGGCCGCAAACTCGATGAGAGGGCTCCAAATTATCTGAAACAAGCACTGGGATGGTCCTACCATGCTCCCTATGCAGGTCATGATGGAATACAATTGGCCATCGGCCAGATTTTTGATCACAGCACCGATCATCTTTTCCCTTATTACCGTGATATGCTCACGGCTATTTCGGCAGGTGTTACAGCTGAAGAGATTATCCTAAACGGAATTTCGAAAGCTACTGATCTTGCCAGCGGAGGTCGCCATATGTCGAACCACTTTGCAAAACCTGAATGGAACATTCATAATGTTTCATCTGCGACCGGAAACCATACTCTTCATGCTGTCGGAGTGGCCCGGGCAATTAAAAAATACGGTGGTAAAGGGGTCGCAATAAGCTCACAGGGTGAATCGTCAACCTCCGAGGGGTATGTTTACGAAGCTATCAACGGAGCAAGCAATGAAAAACTTCCTGTTATTTTTGTATTTCAGGATAACCGATACGGTATTTCAGTGCCTCAGCGCGATCAGTCAGCCAATGCATTTGCTGCCGAAAATTTTAAAGGTTTTAAAAACTTACGTATCATCCATTGCGATGGAAAGAATATTTTCTCATCAATGAATGCAATGTACCAGGCACGCCAACATGCAATCGAAAAGCAGGAACCTGTGATTGTGCATGCAAGTTGTGTTCGCATCCATTCACATTCCAACTCCGACAAGCACGAATTATACCGCGACGAAAACGAAAGACACTGCGCTAAAGCCGGTGATCCTCTCGACAGGTTCCGGATTGTACTTCTGAAATCTGAAACATTTACTGAGGCTGAACTGGCGGTAATTGATGAGCAGGCACAGAAAGAAATGATGGCCGCACATCGCAAAGCTCTTGCAGCACCTGATCCTGATCCGGCATCCATTTTCGATTTTGTTACCGCTGAAGCTTATATTCCCACAAAATTTCCTGATGGAATTCATGACCAGAAAGAAGGTAGGTCACTCAAATTCATACAGGCACTAAATGAAACCCTGAAGGAAGAATTCAGGGCTAACCCCGATACTTTTATCTGGGGTCAGGATGTGGCTAATAAGGATAAAGGCGGAATTTTTAATGTTACCAAAGGCATGCAACAGGAATTTGGTATAGCACGTGTATTCAACGGACCTATAGCCGAAGACTTTATATTAGGTACTGCCAATGGCATGAGCCGATATAATGATAAAATAAGGATAGTTGCCGAAGGTGCTGAATTTGCTGATTATTTCTGGCCTGCCATGGAACAGTACATTGAGATTTCGCATGATTACTGGAGGAGTAACGGGGCCTTTTCGCCTAATGTTACCATCAGGCTTGCTTCGGGTGGATATATCGGCGGAGGCCTGTATCACTCACAGAATATTGAAGGCTCACTGGCAGCAATACCTGGCGTACGCATTGTTTGCCCTTCCTTTGCTGATGACGCTGCTGGTTTGCTTCGCACATCCATGCGTTCAAAAGGACCGACTTTATTTCTCGAACCTAAAGCACTCTACAACGATCCTGTTGCTGAAACCATAGTTCCCGAAGGTTTCGAAGTACCATTCGGAAAAGCACGCACACGCCGCGAAGGAAAGGATTTAAGTATTATTACCTATGGCAATACTACTCATATGAGCATTGCTGTTGCTAACCTAATTGCAGATGAAACAGGTAAGAGTATCGAGGTTATTGATATCCGTTCTCTTGTGCCTCTCGACAAAGAAGCAATTCTCGAAAGTGTAAAAAAAACCGGACGCGTTTTGGTTGTTCACGAGGACAAAGTTTTCGGAGGTTTTGGCGGTGAAATTGCTGCTATGATCTCAGATGAGGGATTTCAATACCTGGATGCTCCGGTTCGAAGGGTTGGTTCGACCTTCACCCCTGTCGGGTTTAACAGAATTCTTGAAAAAGCCATACTTCCCGATCAGGAGCGCATATATGCTGCAGCAATGCAGCTTCTTGAGTTCTGATACTAAATAATCATTCTGAATCATGCTTCCTTCTGAAGGGAGCATGATTTTTTTTTGCTCAATTTTCTTTATGATTTCTTGCTATTTTTGGCATATCAATAACCTTAATCATTTTTCGAACTATGATTACATCAGAAGGTAATATGTTTATTGCTAAATCCGGTATAGATATTTTTCTTAATCCACGCATGGCGAACCGGCATGGCCTTATTGCAGGTGCTACCGGCACCGGAAAAACCGTTTCGTTACAGGTGATGGCTGAAGCATTCAGTTCAATAGGGGTGCCGGTATTTATGTCGGATATTAAAGGTGATCTTTCTGGAATAAGTAAAATTGGCACCGGCAATCAACGCATTACTGACAGGATAAGCCAATTGGGTATAAATGACTTTATTCACCGTTCGTTTCCGGTCACATTCTGGGATCTTTACGGTGAGCAGGGTCACCCACTTCGTACAACCATTTCGGAGATGGGTCCTTTGCTGTTAAGCCGCCTGATGAACCTGAATGATATACAAAGCAGTGTTCTCACCCTGGTATTCAGGATTGCGGATGACAACGATCTACTGCTTCTCGATTTGAAAGATCTTCAGAAAATGTGTGAATATGTTGGCAATAACCGCGAACAGTTTACGACTACTTACGGAAATATTTCTGCAGCCAGTATAGGTGCAATTCAACGAGAATTAATCGGACTTGAAGAGCAGAATGCTGATCGTTTTTTTTGTGAGCCAGCTATTGATATTTATGATTTCATGCAGACTGACTCAGATGGATTTGGTATGATCAACATTCTTGCTGCCGACAAACTTATGATGGCTCCCCGTACCTATTCTACTCTTTTGCTCTATTTGTTATCTGAACTTTTCGAAAAATTGCCCGAAGTTGGTGATGTTGAAAAGCCAAAACTGGTTTTCTTTTTCGATGAGGCGCACCTTCTGTTTAATGATGCGCCAAAAGTACTCATCGAAAAGATTGAGCAGGTTGTCAGGCTTATTCGCTCCAAAGGAGTTGGAATATATTTCATCACTCAAAACCCTATTGATGTGCCGGATACCATTCTGGGGCAGCTTGGAAATAAGATTCAACATGCTCTGAGGGCTTTTACCCCGCGCGACCAGAAGGCTGTTAAGACTGCTGCTGAAACTTTCAGACCCAACCCTGAATTGAATGTAGAGTCCGTTATTACTGAACTCGGAGTTGGCGAAGCATTGGTTTCGTTTCTGGACGAAAAAGGAATTCCTTCCATAGTACAAAAGGCTAAAATCCTTCCACCCCAGGCACAGATCGGACCAATTACTGTTGGAGAGCGTGCAAATCTAATAAACCAGTCAATAATTGCAGGGGTTTATGAAAAAGCAATAGATCGTGAATCAGCCTTTGAAATTCTTCAGGCAAAAATCAGCAGCCAGGCTCAGCAGATTCAACTCGAGAGAGAACGCGATATGCTGCAAAAAGAAGAAGACGAGAGCGCCCGCATGGAATCCCGCACCGAAAGACAACATGGCAGATCGGATGATACAGGTATTCTGGGCGATCTTACTAAGGTGGTAGGCCGCTCTGTTACCCAGCAAATTGGCGGGCAACTCGGCAGAGCGCTCGTGCGGGGTTTGCTTGGCGGACTACTTGGAGGAAAGGGGAACCGACTGTTTTAGTAACAAGTAGTAAAATTATCCGGGATGCTAATTACATTTTCCAGGAAATAAAAAAGCGCCGGAAGGCGCTTTTTTATTTCCTGGTTTCAGAATATTACCGAATCATAGTGGCCGTACCGGTCTTGAACTTTGGCATTTTATCGTTGTTTCCAATATTGTCGGCTTCCCAAATAGAATCGTCTTTGAAAATACCATATGCTTTCCATACGTATGCACCTTGCTGCATCAGAACTCCGTTGTATTTTCCATCCCATCCTTCTGAAGGACGACCTGCAGCGTCAAGTTTATCGGAATACCATAATTGATTCCCCCACCTATCATACACCTCAAAACGGTATTCCTTCAGATTAACACCAACCGGTTTCAAAAGACGTACAGATTCTTTCGGGTTAGCCGGCGAAAATGCAGTTGGAATATAAAGACCTTTTACCATAAATTTATATTCCATGGTGAGAGTATCTGAGCATTCTTTATCATTCCAGGTTATCAGGGTAATTTCATATGTACCTTCGTTCTGATAAAACGAAACCGGATTTTCATCATAGGCCTCTTGTCCATTTCCGAAATCCCAGTAATTATTTACTGCGTCAATCGAAATATTGGTAAACTGAAGCTGTCCCTGAACATCATTAAAGTTATCGGAATAGGAAAAGATACTGGTAGGAATATTCCAGGTGATTACATTTTTATTGATGGTATCAACACACCCATTTGTGTCTGTAACCATCAGGTTAACCAGATAATTACCGGGAACTGTGAAAATGAATTCCGGATTCTGCACAATATCTTTTCCTACAATTCCTGAGCTGTTAGAGAAAGTCCATTCCCAGTTAAGCAGTGGTGCTACTGCAACCACCGAAATATCGGTAAAAGCAGTGTTGTCGCCGGCACAGGACAAAGTATATTGGTAATTTGCATCAGGTAAGCCGTAAACGGTCAGCGTTTTCTGTATCGAATCAATACATCCGATAGAATTTTCAGCAATAAGTTTTATATCATAAGTACCAGGTGCAGCATACAGGTATTCAGGATTCTTCTGTTGTGAGGTGTCGTTGGGTGCTGCAGTTACATCGCCGAAAGTCCAGGCATACCCTACAATCTGAGTCCCGTTCCCTGAGGTCATATTAGTAAAAACAGCTTTCTGCTTGTCGCATACCACTCCGAAAGTAAAATCAGGAAGCGGGGTCGGACTTACTACAACCTTCAAAATAGTGGAGTCACTTACCTGCTGCCCTGCTACATCAGTGAATATTTTCAATTTAACAAAGAAAGTCCCTGATGTGGTATAAGTATGATTTACCGGATTGGTATAGGCGTAATAAGTTGTATCGGTACCATCACCAAAATCCCAGTACCATTCATTTGTTGGCAACCCGCTATAGCTGCTGTCAGCAAATGCCAGCATATTATTCTGACAGATCAGCGTATCGTTATATAATTCGAATTCAGCAATTATACAAGGCTTCACCAGAACATTGGTGTCAGAATACACATTGGTACATCCATTGGCATTTGTAACAGCAAGACTAACAATATAAACATTTGGAGATGAATACAAGTGCGTGGTATCAGGCTGATTAGGTGCTGTGATTGTATCAATGAATCCATCCCCGAAATTCCATATCCATTGCGAAATACCACTTCCGTTTCCAGAAGATGATTCATCAAAAGTAATTGTACTGTCGCAAACACCAGCAGTAAAACTAAACGAAGGCAGCGGTAAAGGCATAATCGTTACGGGAAGGTAAACTGTCTTTGGACAATTATTAATATCGGTGACCTGCAGTCCTACTGTATAGGTTCCAGGTGCAGAATACAAATGGGATGGAAATTCAAGAGTTGAGGTATTATGAATCCCCGAAGTAGGATCTCCGAAATTCCAGCTAAAGAACACCATTGAATCACCTAAAGGGGCAAGTAACTGAGGTGTAAAGAATGTGCTATCGCGAAGACAGGTTGGAGGAGCCGAAAAAGTAATGTTGAATTCTGCAGGAACACAAACCGACATGGTTGTATCATCAACACACCCTCTATTGTCAGTAGCAGTCAATTTAACATCATAACAGGAATCGGCTGCATAAAACACATACACCGGATTCTGCAAGGTTGAATAACTGCCGGGTCCGAATTCCCAGTTCCAGTTTACTATAGTTGCCTGCTGGTTAAATGATGAATCCTGGAAATATACAGCATTATTTTTACAGGGTGCTGCGGTGTATGAATAACTGGCTGTTGGTCTACCATAGACCTGTATGGTTTGTGTGGCAGTATCCTGACATCCGCTTTGCGAGGTTATAATCAGATTAACATTGTATACACCAAGGGAGTTGTAAATATAGGAACCATTCTGTAAGTCGGAAGTATCGGCAAGCGTAGTAGCATCGCCGAAATCCCAATGCCAGTTGGTAATCAGCTCACCATTCAGAGTAAATGACTGATCAGTAAAATCGGTATTTGCACCCAGGCAGGCACTGGTGAAACTGAACATGGCACTTGGCTGAGGATTAATAATAACGGTGTGCGACACTGAATTCAGGCATCCATTAATATCGACAATTCCGAGTGTAACAATATAGCTTCCGGTTGTAGTATAATTGTGAACAGGATTTTGTTGTGTATTATGTGTCGATCCATCACCAAAATCCCAGTCGAACGAAACCACATCAGGTATATTAGTTACTGTTGTGTTAGTTGTGAAAGTTGTTGTAGTTCCAATACAGGTACTTGTCCAGCTATAATCAACCGCAGGTTTGGGATTGATCACTATTGACTGCGAAACTGTATCCGGGCATCCTGAGCCATTTTCAACCAGCAGCAGAACTGTGTAGGTGCCAGCGTTTGAATATATGTGCAAAGGATTCTGCAAGGTGGAAGTGTTGTTGTTTCCTGATGCAGGCTCACCGAAATCCCATAACCAGTTAACAATGGAGGTTCCAGAGTTTAGCTGCGAAAGATCATTGAACTGAACGGCTACATCCTCGCAGGTATTTGTATAGTCAAACTGGGCAAGAGGACTGGCAGAAACAGTAATTGTCCGTTGAAAATCAGCTTCACAACCCAGAGATGTATTTATTGTGAGAATCACCGGAAAATTACCGGCAACCGTGTATATGTGTGACACATTACCTGATGCCGGAGCATTGATGAGTGTATCATTTCCATCACCGAAATCCCAGAAATATGAGATAATGCTCCCCCCTGAGGTGGTTGATTGATTTGTGAAAAATATGGGGTTATTTGCACAGGTCTGGGTTGAAACCTGGAAAAATGAAACAGGCGGAGGAACTATTGAAACGGTATGTGATTTTGAATTCACACAACCTTCAATATCAGTAACGGTCAGGGTAACCAGATATGAACCTGAGTTAGCATAAATGTGATATGGATCTGCAATATTAGTGGCTGTAAATCCATCACCAAAATCCCATAATAAGGACGCAACCGCCGATGGAATTACAGTACCGGAACTCACAAAATGGGTTGAATCGTTTACACATCCGGCTGAAATGGTAAAATCAACCAATGGAAGCGGGTTTACTACAACCGGAAGAGTAATAGTATCCTGGCAACCTCCGGTATTAGTAACAATCAGACTTACATTGTAAGTTGCTGCTGCGGTGAAGGTATGTGCAGGATCTTCAATACTGGCAATATTATTGGCACCTGACGATGGGTCACCAAAATCCCATAACCACCCTGCCAGTCCTCCGGCACCTGCCTGAGACAAATCATTAAATTGAACCGGTGAATTAACACAGGAAGTCAGATAAGTGAAATCAGCTGAGGGATTAGGTTCAACCACAATATTTTGTGTAAAAGTTCTTTTACAGCTGTCGTTAGTGGTGATGGTGAGTGATACCGGATATGTACCGTAATTTGTATAGATATGCGAAACAGGATCAAGCGTGTTTATTGTTAACGTATTACCGTCACCAAAATTCCATACATTTTTAACGATGTAACCAAATGCATTTGACAGATTGGTAAAAGTAACTTCTGAATCCTTACATGCAGGCTGTGAAAAGGTAAAATTGGCATTAGGCTGCGGGATAATGAATATCGGCTTAGTGATACTGTTGGAACATCCGCCTGTATCAGTAACAGTTAAAGTTACATTGTATGTTCCTGAATTTGGGTATACATGACTCGTGTTTTGTGACGGCGAAGAGCCTCCATCACCAAAATCCCATAACCAGCCCACAATTATTGACGGATCCATAAGGGTAATATCCGGTTCGAATATCACTGCATTATTCTGGCAGTTGTTAGTTGATGTAAATTCAACCAGAGGCTGTGGTTTCACAACCACCTGCGCAGTATCAGAGGCAGTACAACCATTTCCGGAAGTTACGACCAGAACAACCTGGTAGGTTCCGGCAGCAGAAAAAGTATGGCTTGGCTCAGGAAGAGGCGAAAGATTACTTATACCAGAAGCAAAATCTCCAAAGTTCCATTCCCATTGAACAATAGATCCTCCCCCATTCAACTGGGAAAGATCTGTGAAATCTACGGCTGTGCCAAAACATGGGTTTGAATAACTAAAATTAGCAACAGGATTAGGGTGTATAATAATCTGCTGGCTTTCTGTATCCGTGCAACTATCGGTTGCAGTAACAGTCAAAGTAACATTGTATGTGTTGGGTAGTGCGTAGGTATGTGTCACATTAGGATTGTCAGGGTGGTTTTTAACAACAATGTTGCCATCACCAAAATCCCAGACCCAACGGGTAATATATCCTGCCGTTGGACCTGATGTAGTAGACAAATTCTGAAACTGAACCACGGCACCAGCACAATTGGAAACGCCTGCATCGAAATTAGCCAATGGAAGCGGATTAACATGAACCACATGAGTGATCGTATTTATACACCCAAGTGTATCGGTGACAGTAAGGGTAACAATATAATCACCCGGTGCAGTATAAAGATGTGCTGCGGGGTTATTGTTATAAGATATGCCGTCGCCAAAATCCCAGTTCCAGGTTGCAATAGCATTTACCTCCATTACAGAAGTATCTGCATCAAAATTTATAAGTTCATTCATGCAGGTTACTCCGTATGTAAAATCCACTGCAGGAGGTTCATGAATGATTATTTGTTTGGTAATTGTATCTGTGCAATTATTAAAATTTGTTACCGTTAGTGTAACATAAAAAGTATCTGCAATCATAAAGTTATGCGTCGGATCTTTTATGTCGGAAGTGTTATTGATTCCACTTCCGGGATCTCCGAAATCCCAATGCCAGTATTCAACATTTCCTGCACCTCCTGCTGTCGAAGCATCAGTAAACTGAACAATCTGGCCCTCACACTGGCCTGAAACAAAAAAGTTTGCCGTCGGACCAGGAATTACAGTAACGGGTATTGTTGTGGAATTTGAACAGGAATCATTCGTAACTTCCAGTGTAATATTGTATGTTCCGAAAGTGGCAAAAAGGTGACGTTTATTAGGATCATTCGGAAAATATATGGTGTCGTTCGGTGAGCCATCGTCGTAACTCCAGACCCATCTTTTAATTGCTAAGGGCGAAGAAAACGAATGATCTTGAAAACGGACTGAATCGTTACTACAGGTTGGTGTAATAAACGAAAAGAAAGCAGTTGGCAAATCCTGAACGGAGATCACCCTGGATTTGGTATATGTATTTCCCAGATTGTCAACAACAGTAAGAGTAGCGGTATATCCAGGTAATATATTTGATCCAAGGTAGGTATTTGATACGAATTGTCCGTTACCAAAATTACCATCACCAAAATTCCACGACCATGATGCTGCAACCATACCTGTGGCTGAACCTGAAAAATTGGTGGGGTTTCCAACACAAACTCCATTGTAAGTAAAATCAATGGATTGAGCGTTAGTATTGCTATGGATACTTATTAGACCTAAAAAAATTATAGATACAAATAAGATCAGACGTAACTTGTTTCTCATGAGGAGCAAGCGTTAAGAAAGTGTATTGAGTATAATCTGGATGACATTATCCGGTTAAGGAATAAGTATTCAAAATTAAGCAAGTTTTGTTATCCGGCAACACTAAAACTGCTTATTTTACATAGTAACGCTCCCTTAATGGTATAAATTGCATTTGGAGCTACTTTCAACGTGAGTTGTGCAAATGATTTTTGACTATAAATATTGCATAATTGATTGATATAAAAATAGTTAATACAAAATTACAAGCCACTTTTTCTTACTGTCTTTTATTCATACTTGTATTCATTTTTTTATAAAATTTTTAAAATTTATTTAACATATTCCTAAGCCTGCTTAATAACTTCAGCAAACAGCAATAAAAAAAGCAGCATTTTAACTTTTGAAGTTAAAATGCTGCCATAAAAAAAGATGCCAGGTTAACGACCCTGCTTCTCTAACTCTTTCCAAACTAATGCACTGGCGCCAACTATAGCTGCTGATCCCAGTTTCAGACTTGATGGAAGAATTTTTACTTTATTACGGAATATCGGAAGCAGATTTTTCTCCATGCTTTCCTTGGTAGGTTTAAAAATATACTCTCCTGCAGCAACAGGACCACCAAAAAGGAATATTGCTTCCGGGCTCAGATGATGAACAGTATCAGCCAGTGCACGACCAAGCCAGTTGCCGGTAAGTTCAAACACTTCTTTTGCAATTTTATCACCTTTTTCGGCTGCTTCGAATACGAGTTTTGAATTCATCTGGTTAAATGGAATATCAGCTAATTCGCTTTCCGAGTTGTTGTATTTCGCCAGAAGTTCATATACGGTACGTTTCATTCCTGTTGCAGAGCAATATGCTTCAAGATGTCCTGTTCCGCCGCAACCACAGGTTCTGCCACCATATTCGATGGTTGTATGTCCACATTCGCCGGCAAATCCATCAGCTCCATATACCAGGTCACCATTAACAATAATCCCGCTTCCCAAACCTGTACCTAGAGTTATCATCACAAAATTCTTCATCGATTTTCCGCCACCGAAAATCAATTCACCGATGGCAGCAGCATTTGCATCATTTGTGAGTTTTATATGCTTCATTTCAGGAAATTTATCCTGAATCATTTTTGCAAAAGGTATAACACCAACAAAAGGAAGATTGGGTGCATACTCAATAGTCCCAGTGTAGTAATTTGCATTGGGAGCCCCAATACCAATACCCATCACTTCAATTGCCGGGTTAATTTTATCAAGCACTTCGATAGCTGACCTGATTTCTTCAGCCAATAAAGCAACAAAGTCACTCAATAATTCTTCTGAAATCTTCTCACTTCCCTGCGGATTATCCTTTTTCTGAGGTGTCGGTATTTGTGGTTGTTTCTCGTAGAGAATATTCCCTTCGCGATCAACCACCCCAATGGCAGTATTAGTGCCTCCTATGTCAATTCCAATTGCTACTTGTCTCATGTGTTGTTAATGTATTAAATAAATGACCTGACAGGCCATACTTTAGGGTTTGTATTTTGATTAAGCTGAGCGAACTTTACTTCCCTTTACCGCATAAAAGAATATATACAGATAGCAAATGGCAGGAACAATAAATGCCCAGGAATATCCTGACACATCAGCAATTTTACCCATTATTAATGGAATAATTGCTCCGCCACAAATCAAGGTATTAATTATTCCTGAAGCAGTGCTAAGTTCGCCCGGATCGAGATCTTTTACCGCAAGAGTAAAGATATTTGGGAACATAATGGAATTAAACATTCCTATTGAAACAACAGCCCAAAGTGCAATGTCACCTGAAGTAAAAGCAGTTACAAGTGCCAGAATGGCAGCAAGCAATGCAAATACTGCTAACGAACGGCCAGCATTTCCTTTTCCCAGTTGCATAAAAATAAAGTTAGCAATGGCTACTACCATAAATATGAATCCGATATTCCAGCTCCAGCCGGTAACAAAGGAACCTGAAATAAGGGCTAATAGCAGCACTAACGCAACATAAGTATATTTTTTTACATTATCAGTAATATTCGACAACATGATGGATCCAAAAAACCTTCCAACCATGGCACCTCCCCAATATATGGCGACATATTTCCCTGCCACTTCAGGCTCCATGGTCATAGTTGTTTTCAGATAATTCAGGATGAGTCCACCGGTACCAACCTCAGCACCTACATAGAAGAAAATCCCCAAAGCACCCAGAAGCATGTGGGGATGATTCCAGACACTTTTGCGCTGCTGAACTGAACTACCACCAACTTCGGGCAATTTTGTAAGGAAAATTGCAATAGCGACCAGAACTACAATGATACCAATTATTATAAACGGCATTTGTACAGTTTGCGCTTTCTGAACTGCATCGAGCATTTCGCTTGCACCTTTGAAAATAAAAACCGCAATTATCCAGGGAGCAACCATGGTAGCAATCGAGTTAAGTGCCTGTACAAGATTCAGCCTCCCACCAGCTGACTCTTCTGAACCTAAGGCAGTAACATAAGGATTAGCAGCAGTTTGCAGGAAAACCACCCCTGAGGCCAAAACAAAAGTAGCAGCCAGGAATAATGGAAATGAAGGCACTTTTGCTGCCGGGAAAAACAAAAAACTACCTGCCGCCATGAGCAATAAACCAATGATCAAAGCACTTTTATAACCAATTTTTTTGATGTACAATCCAATAGGAATTGATATAAAAAAGTAGGTGATAAAGAAGGCAAAGCTAAGTAACTGAGCCTTGAACTCTGTTAACTCAAAAATATCCTTTACTTTTCCGCTCAGCGTAATAATAAAGGTAGTTGCGAATCCGAAAATAAAGAAAATGGATCCGATCACAGTCATTCCCAGACCATAGTTTGCGTTTTTTTGTTCCATAAGATTTAATTAAAATGGTGAATTAATGAATGAACTCAATCTTCAGGAGTAAAAAATTATACAACAATAATCTCCTGTTGATTATTTGCTTACATCACATAATAAACCACAGGGAGAGAAGATTCCGGTATAAAAGCTTCTTTCATGAAGAAAACTTTTTTCCTGAGTTGTAAAAATAGTGAACTTAGTGTTAAGTTGACACAAAGAATTGTTTTTTTTTATGGAATACTGAAAAAAAAATATTATATACTTGATATTCAATATGTAAATCCAGGCAATTCAGATTGAATCCAATTTTTGAACAGTGAAAAACACAACAAAGAAATGTTTGCTACCTTTTTTCGGTGAAAATCAAATAACAGAATAGCTACTCTGTATACCTTAAGATACACAAGTCTCTGAAACGTAAAATGTTACGACTCAGGTTTTTTGTTTTTTCTTTTTGGCAGCCGGGAATAAAACATTATTCAGTATCAGCCTGTATCCCGGCGAATTTGGGAAGAGATTCAAATCCGTTGGCGGATCCCCTACCCTGTGCTCATAGTCTTCAGGATCATGGCCGCCGTAAAATGTCCAGGTGCCTTTTCCAAAGTCACCATGAATATATCTGGCTTCATCGAGTGCTTTGTTTTCGCCCATCACAATAACTTCAGGCTTAACACATTTCTTCTCAAAAGCTGTCGTCTGTCCACGAAATCCATGAATTACCTGCATATGATTCTGACAAAGCATAGTAGGAACCGGATCCCATTTTGCCGAAAAGTCGAAAAGTGTGAAAAAATCGTTAGCCGGGCTTACGTTCCTCTGGGTGTTCACATCAATAGAGGAAATTTCGTATTCGTAAGGGTTGGTTATCAGTTTAAAATCCCTGAACGCAAAACAATTATCGTAATTTAATTTCGACTGAGCACCGGGATCAGCACCATCACCGTCGAACATTACATCACAAATATCAATACCTTCCGATGCCAGTGCTACATCATAACTATCAGGAGCCGAACACATTGAAAACAAATATCCGCCACCCGCAACAAATTCCCTGATTTTCAAGGCGACACCAAGCTTCATTTCCGAAACTTTTGCGAACCCAAGTTTAGCAGCCATTTCTTCGTTCGACCGAACATCCTCTCTGAACCAGGAAGTATTCCTGTATGCAGCCCAGAATTTTCCATACTGCCCTGTGAAATCTTCATGATGTAGGTGAAGCCAATCGTACAATGGAAGTGTGCCATTTATCAGTTCTTCATCATAAACCAGTTCATATGGAATTTCAGCATAGGTTAGTGCAAGGGTAACAGCATCGTCCCAGGGAAGTTTATTTTTAGGCGAATATACAGCGACCTTCGGTGCCTTATTCAGCTTAACTTCATCCATATTTACCTCCGGATCAGCTATTTCCTGCAAAATGGCGGATGATTGTGCATCAGCAATTACTTCACAGCTAACTCCTCTTATAAAACATTCGTTTTCAACAGCTTTGATATATTTTAGCATAAATGATCCGCCTCGATAATTCAGCAGCCAGCTCACTTCCACATCCTGCTGTAAAATCCAGTATGCAATTCCATAGGCTTTAAGATGGTTTTTCTGTGTCTGATCCATTGGGATCAGAATATATGCAGCCTGCCCTCTGAAAAGCATTAAAAAAAACAATACCAGTAAGAGGCTGCGTTTCATGTGTTATTTTCTAAAAGACTGTGAAGTAATCGTGAATTAAAAATTGGTAGGACCTAAATCCATGTCATCATCCATACTGTTAAGGCGCGATTGCATGATAACAGTATTGGCTGTAGGCTCAAAATTGTTGTTTGGCGAAAGTGAAAGCCCACTGCCATCGATGCTTAAGCCTGCCAGATCCTGGAAACGTGCAAACCTGCTGATAAACTGAAGCCAAATCTCGTCAGTTGCACCGTTACGATGCTTTGCAATAATTATCTGGGCTTTCCCTTCAGTTGAATTTCCTTCTTCATCTTCCATAATTTTATAGTATTCCGGACGATAAATAAAAAGCACAAGGTCAGCATCCTGTTCGATAGCTCCCGATTCACGAAGGTCAGACAGCTGTGGCTTTTTGCTTCCCTGCACCGAGCTGCGGGTTTCGACTGAACGGTTTAGCTGCGAAAGGGCAATTACCGGAATATTTAACTCCTTTGCCAGGCTTTTTAAAGATCGTGAAATACTCGAAATTTCCTGTTCACGGTTCCCACCTCCTTTGCGATCGCCACCGGCAGTCATAAGCTGAATATAATCGATAACCACCATATCAATATCATACTGTGCTTTCAACCTGCGGCATTTTGCACGCAGTTCGAACAGTGAAAGTGCGGGTGTATCATCTATATATATAGGTGCCGTAATTAACTTTGAAATTCGCGAATTGAGCTGCTCCCATTCAAAATTCTGCAATTGACCCCGCCTGAGTGCACTTGCCGAAAGCTCTGCTTCGGATGCGACCAATCGGGCTACCAACTGATCAGCGGTCATTTCCAATGAAAAGAAGGCTACAGGTTTTTTTGCCTCAACAGCCATATTACGTGCCATCGAAAGCACAAAAGCCGTTTTACCCATACCCGGACGGGCTGCCACTATAATAAGGTCACTTCGCTGCCAACCTCCGGTAAGTTTATCAAGATCAACAAAACCCGAGGGTACACCCGAAAAAGATCCGTCATTCTTGCGTGCATTATCAATCTGGTTCAATACCTTATGAACCAGATCGGGCATAAGTTGTGCTTTTTTGCGCAGGTTATTCTCACTAATCGAAAAAAGACTGCTCTCCGTTTCATCCAATAAGTCGAATACATCAGTAGAATCTTCAAATGATTTTCTGATGGTCTCTGTCGAAATTTTTATAAGTTCACGCTGAAGAAACTTTTGTTTCAGAATACCAACATGAAACTCAATATTCGCAGAGGATGCTATTCGGGAAGTAAGCTGAGTAATATAGAACGGGCCACCGGCCATTTCGAGTTTACCGGTTTGCCTGAGCGAATTGGTTACTGTTAAAATATCAACAGGTTCGTTATTATGGAAGAGCATGCTGATTGATTCAAAAATTGCCTGGTGCGACTCCTTGTAAAATACCTGTGGAACAAGCATATCAATAACAGCAGCCACTGCATCTTTTTCGAGCATCAGGGCACCCAGAACGGCCTCTTCGAGGTCAATTGCCTGGGGCGGCAGTTTACCATGCTCCTGAAATGCATCTCGACCAATAATCGGCCTTTTGATCGCTTTCCGCGATGCTAGTGCATCTGATCTTTCATTGTCTTCCATACGTGCCAAAATTAGCTAAATTTCAACCTCGATTCCCGGGGACAGTTACATTAATTTATTAACAATCCGAAATAGGAGCAGCAAAAAAAAGACCGTCTTTTCAGGACAGCCTTTAGTGTATAAGATTCAGGTAATGTTATTTGGCAACAGGTGCTGCTCCCTGGTTAAGATTATTTTGTGGCATCTGGGCACCGTTTGAGGCTTCAACTACTGTTCCTAGAATGGTAAGTTTAATTGAAGGAACCTTTGCATTCGACATCACAGTAATAGTTTTATTGATAGCTCCAACCCTGTTAGTGTCGTATTTAACTTTAATAGCAGCAGATTTACCTTTAAGAATTGGTTCGCGCGGCCACTCAGGTACTGTACATCCACATGAGGAAGAAACATTGGCCAGAATCAAAGGCTCAATACCATTATTTTTAAACTTAAATTCACAGGTACCATCGCCTCCTTTGGTAACTGTACCGTAGTCATGCGTCGTTTTTTCGAATGTTATTACCGGAGCATTTGGATTTTCAGCAGGTTGAGGCGTAGCATTCTGTGCAAACGATGCCATAGTCAAAAAGACTGAAACACCTAAAGTAACAAGTACTTTTTTCATAATTTGTTTTTGTTTTTAAAATTACTAATAAGTTTACCCGGATTAATGCACCAGGTATTTATAAACTTTGAGAAGTATCAACATCCATGCCATCAATACCACCTCACAAAATTATTAATTATTCGCTTTGTCAACCTAATTAATTCTCAATAATCCTTAAATTTGCTAAAATTAACAATTCATTATGAAACGGCTTTTTATAATTAGTGGAGTATTGTTTTTAACAACTTTGATTTCGTCATGCTGCAGTACGAGAAAAACTGTGAATGCAGAAAATAAAGCAGCTGTGAGCTTACCCGGACCCCAGGCAGTTATATACCAAACCAGAAGGGATTACTCTGATTTTGTACCTGTAAATTTAACTGACAATAAAAAATCTGTTGAATCGTATCCTGACATTAAAGATGTTTTTCTGAATGGAGAGCTTGCATATCCCACTAAGTTGAACGGAGGTTTTTTTCTCGACAACAGGGGAGTTACCCGAAATACGGCCTTCCTTACTATTACTTATAAGGAATACTCTGAACTATCGGCCACCCCATCGCCTGAAAAAATCATGACAATGATTCAGGAAAAGGACCCATTCATCTGCATGTACAAATGCGGACTCAGAGCTTCCTTTCACGAAATTGAAAAAGAATTGAACGAGAAAATTGACGCAAATGATTTATCCGCTTTTGAAAAAATAAAATAGCACATATAAGTTTAATAATAAGTCACTTACAATTTTTATCTTTCAAAAATATTTTATTTTTGTTGATAACTTTTTAACAAAAATATGTTTTACCTACATATAAGAATAATAACATATCTATTTTTTTTGTAGTTTTGCCCGCAGGTTCATAATAAATTGTGTCAATTCGTCCGAATAAATCACAACGTAACAAAGCAATCCATCATTGGAAAACTCAATCCCGCTTGTTAGATCCCTCGATGGCAGAAGTTTCTACTATGCCTTTCTGGCCGGAGCCCAACGTATTTTTGAAAATCAGGGTCTTCTCAATAAAATGAATGTATTCCCGGTAGCTGATGCTGATACAGGTACTAACCTTGCCAGCACCATGCGATCCATTGTGGATAGTCCTATTCCTACCAATAATGTAAAAATGACTGCCTGCGCTCTGGCGGATGCAGCATTGGTAGGTGCCAGGGGCAATTCAGGAATTATTTTTGCTCAGTTCCTGTATGGATTCAGCAATGAAATTGAGAATGAAGATAATCTGACTGTTGAGAATTTTTCACGCTCTTTAACCAAAGCCGTTACATACGCTTACGAAGCCATCGCAAATCCTGTTGAAGGTACTATGATATCAGTAATACGCGAATGGGCTGAGTTTATTCATGCGATGAAAGGCCTGATCGATGATTTTGTCGAACTTTTGATACGGGCATTCCAGGTTGCTAAAGATTCGCTTGCTGATACAACACGTCAACTGGAAGTGCTGGCCAAATCGAATGTGGTTGATGCTGGCGCAAAAGGCTTTGTGCTTTTCCTCGAAGGAATGATCGATTTTTTCAAGAACAGGCAGACAATAAGGCGGTTAGCCATACCTATGAATGATATGACTCTCGATGAGGTACTGACTGATTCGCATGAAGTGATTACCCATCGTTATTGCTGCGAAGCATTACTTGCCCTTGATCTGCATCCTGGCGAGACAAAAAATACCGTTCGTGATGCCATTTCCGAAATGGGTGATTCAATGGTTGTTGCCGGTTCCGAAAAACGCCTTCGCATACATATTCACTCTGATACTCCTATTAAACTGTTCGAGGCCATCAGCAAAAGATCATCCATTACCTATCAGAAAGTGGACGACATGGTTATGCAGCAGGAGATGTCGCATAACCGCAAATGGCCGGTTGCCCTGGTAACTGACTCAACATGCGATTTACCTCAGGAAATTCTGGAAAAATACCAGATAAGCATGATACCCCTTACTTTAATGGTAGGGCCTTCGATGTATCTGGATCGTACCACTATTGCAAGCGAACAGTTTTATAATCTGCTCGACTCCTCTCCTGTTTATCCAACTACATCACAACCTTCATATAAGGATTTCATTAACAAGTATTCCTACCTGAGTTCACATTACGATTCTGCCATCGGTATTCACCTGAGTAAACAATTCAGCGGAACTTTTTCTAACAGCCAGCGTGCAGCAAAAGCGGTAAGTGAGCAAAGTGGAAAAGCAATTACAGTACTTAGTTCCAATAAAGTTTCTTCAGCCCTCGGACTTATTGTTCTTCGTGCTGCTGAAGCTGTAGAACAAGGTAAAGCACACGCAGAAATAGTTTCGAACATTGAAAAATGGAGAGACAAAAGCCATATTTTAGTTAGTGCAATCACCGTAAAATACCTGGTTAAAGGTGGAAGATTAAGCCATTCGAAAGGAATTGCAGGTAAACTTCTGGGTGTAAGACCTATCATTTCAGTGAACAACGAAGGAAAAGTGTTCACTTTCGGAAAAGCATATTCCGAAAAAGGCAGCATGAAACTCCTGATCGATGAAGCGAAAAGATTGATTGAAAAAGGTCAGATCTGGGGTTATGCGATTTCACATGTTAGAAATCCGGAAACTGCCGAATGGTATTCTGTTCAAATGGAAACCCTTACCGGGAAAAAACCTCTTTTCATCAACGACTGCAGCCCTGTACTTGGTGTACATGGAGGACCAGGAACTGTTGTTCTTTCCATTATGGAAGAATAATATTACTCATTATACCCTTACTGATTTCACATTTATCATACGATGACTGTATGGTGATGGGAATATTATTTCTGTATTGATTGGGATTTTGATACATATTAGTTGAATCAAATCAGTCAGATTATAAATGCTATTTGCCACAGAACACTTTTTTTTAGTTGGTTTCCACAATCCAGCCGGTTGAACCGAAAAGGTTTTTTTCTTCTCACTCCCTTTTTGTACTTTCGCCCCGCAGTCAGAAAAGCCGTATCTGCGCTGTTTGATTGTCTTTTCAATGCATACCAACACATAACCACATGATAACACAACAGCTGATAAATCCTGGCAGTATAGTAATTGTCGGAGGATCGAATGATATAGCCAAACCCGGAGGAAAAGTATTAAAAAACCTGATTGACAATAATTTCGGAGGGAGTCTGTATGTTGTTAATCCAAAAGAAGATGTAATTCAAGGTATTAAATGCCATAAAACTGTTGATGAACTGCCACACTGCGATATGGCTGTGCTTGCTATTGCTGCCAGGTACTGTCCCGAAACAGTTGAAAAGCTCGCTCGTGACAAGGAAACCCGGGCATTCATTATCCTTTCGGCTGGTTTTCATGAGGAAAGCCCTGAAGGAGCTGCACTTGAAGAAAAGATTGTCACCACTGTAAATCATTATAAAGCATGCCTTATTGGTCCGAATTGCATAGGTATGATGAATTCGAATCACACGGCTGTTTTCACCACGCCAATTCCAAAACTTGACCCAAAGGGTGTCGATTTTATTTCAGGGTCGGGAGCAACTGCCGTTTTTATTATGGAAGCATCCATCCCTAAAGGACTCACTTTTTCGAGTGTTTATTCTGTTGGAAACAGCGCGCAGATGGGTGTTGAGGATGTTTTGAAATATCTGGATGAAACATTTGATCCTCATACAAGCTCACGAGTTAAGCTGTTGTATATCGAAAGTGTGAATAAGCCTGACATGCTGCTGCAACATGCTGCATCACTTGTTCGAAAGGGATGCCGCATCGCTGCAATCAAATCAGGTAGTTCGGCAGCCGGAAGCCGCGCGGCATCCTCACATACCGGAGCATTGGCAAGTCCTGATGTTGCAGTTGAATCTCTTTTCCGTAAAGCAGGCATTGTACGATGCCACAGCCGCGACGAACTTGCAACGGTTGCAAGCGTTTTTATGCATAAACCTTTATTGGGTAAAAACATTGCCATTATCACCCATGCAGGCGGACCGGCAGTAATGCTAACGGACTCCTTATCCGACGGTGGTCTTGAAATCCCACACCTCGAAAACGCAGAACTTCTTACGAAACTCTTCCCCGGATCGAGTGTAGCAAATCCGATTGATTTCCTGGCAACAGGCACTGCAGAACAACTGGGATTCATTATTGATGCTTGTGAGAATGATTTTCCTGAAATTGACGGAATGGCAGTAATTTTTGGCAGCCCCGGACTTTTCGAAGTATATGATGTATACAAACTGCTGGACGAAAAAATGAAATCCTGCAAAAAACCTATTTATCCGATACTTCCTTCAATTATTAATGTAAAAGATGAAATTAATTACTTCATCAGCCTGGGGCGGATCAATTTTCCTGACGAAGTTAACTTTGGGAATGCTCTTTGCAAAGTTTATAACACTCCTGCTCCATCACCTGCTGCAATTTCGCAACCGGAAATTGAGTTTTCAACCATTCGTAAAATAATTGATTTTTCGTCCGACGGATATCTGCATCCTGACCAGGTACAGTTGTTGCTTGATGCAGCAGGTATTCCCAGGGCAGGTGAAGCTGTTGTAACATCAAAGGAAGATGCAATTGTTGCTGCTTCTGAATTAGGGCTTCCTGTAGTGATGAAGGTAGTTGGTCCCGTTCATAAATCGGATGTCGGAGGAGTTGTATTGAACGTTAAAAACTTTGATCAGGTTGCAGATGAATTCGACCGAATGATACGGATTGAAGAAACAACTGCCATCATGTTACAACCCATGCTAAGTGGCCATTCAGTTTTTATAGGAGCAAAATATGAACCAAAATTCGGACACATAGTGCTTTGCGGACTTGGGGGTATTTATATCGAAGTCCTGAAAGATGTTCAGTCATCGTTGGCTCCTGTTTCAATCGAAGAAGCTTCCGGTATGATTACGCGGCTCAAGAGTTACAAAATCATACAAGGAATTCGCGGACAGGAAGGATTAAACGAACTGCTTTTTGCTGAAATAATTACCCGCGTTTCTGCCCTTTGCGAAGCTGCACCCGAAATCATTGAAATGGATATCAACCCCCTGATGGGAAATATGAATATGCTCAAAGCCGTTGACGCACGCATCAGGATCAAAAAGCAGATTCAGAATTAAAACAGTACCTAAAATGAAAATTAAAGATCTTGCATTCATAACTGCAATATTGGCTTTTGCAGCAGTGTTCATTTTTATCCCACCGGTTACAGATTGGTATCTGCATTTCAACAAAGAACATGGAATGGTCATGAGCTTTATCAAATTCGCTGTACTCTCAACTCTGGGTGAAGTAATTGCTCTCCGGATAGGAACCGGAAACTATTATGAAACCGGTTATGGAATTCTGCCCAGGATGATAGTATGGGGTATACTTGGACTTGGCATAAATCTGGCATTTACCATTTTTGCTGCCGGAGCTCCTGCCTTCCTTGCTTATATTGGTTTTACTGATGCCCCTCAGGCAATGAATGAGGGCTTTTCCGGATTCAAATTGTTTGTTGCTTTTACAATTTCAGCTACTATGAATCTGATTTTCGCCCCTGTTATGATGACATTCCATGAAATAACGGATATCCATATCACCGATACCGGAGGTACGGTAAAAGGACTGTTTACACGCATTCCTTTTGTGGCCATACTTAACAAAACCGACTGGGATGTAATGTGGAATTTCGTATTGAAAAGAATGATACCGTATTTCTGGATTCCAGCCCATACAATTACTTTCCTTCTGCCTGTTGAATTCAGAATTTTGTTTGCGGCATTTCTGGGTATTGCACTGGGACTGATTCTGGCAACCGGAAGTTTGAAATCCCGGAAATCATAGTCTTCCATTGATTTTCTTATAATTCAATACTGCTGATTTTGAACTTTCTTCAATTAACCGGTGAGTGCAATTTCACACTTTGCCTGAATTCATTCTAAATTAATAAAAATTTAAAAATATTTTCATTTTCATTTTATTATCACATTCCTATTTCTAATCTTTGTGAATTATTTAACACCACACACTAAAAGTGTAAGTTATTCAAAAACAGATGAAAGCAGCTACCAACGACACCCCCATCGATTTTCAGATCGTAACTGATAAGATAAAAGACCTCAATGTTCCTGTAATAGGTAAAGCCACAATCAGGGAAATCAAACGGCTGGTTGATAACATTGAAGCCGCTTCGGGCAAAAAATTCATTCGCATGGAAATGGGAGTCCCCGGGCTGCCTCCTGCGAAAGTAGGTACGGATGCTGAAATTGAAGCGCTACAGAGAGGTGTTGCCGCAATATATCCTGACATAGATGGTATCCCTCCTTTAAAAAAGGAAGTTTCACTGTTTGTAAAGAATTTTCTGGATATCGATGTCGATCCTGCCGGGTGTATACCAACAGTAGGTTCGATGCAGGGCGGTTTTGCTTCCTTCATGACTCTTTCACGCATGAACAAGGAAAGAGATACCACCCTTTTTATCGACCCGGGATTCCCTGTGCACAAACAACAGCACAGAGTTATGGGATATAAATATGATAGTTTTGATGTATACGAATACCGGGGAGAAAGACTTCGCGAAAAGCTTGAGTCATACTTCCGGAAAGGGAATATTCATTCTGTACTTTATTCAAACCCTAACAATCCTTCGTGGATTTGTTTCACTGACACTGAACTTCAGATAATTGGCGACCTCGCGAATAAATATGGTGTTGTAATAATTGAAGACCTTGCTTATTTCGGGATGGATTTCAGAAAGGACTACAGCAAACCCGGAGTGCCGCCTTATCAGCCTACCGTTGCAAAGTATACTGACAATTACATCTTGCTTATCAGTAGTTCCAAGGCTTTCAGCTATGCCGGACAGCGTATTGGCATGATGGTAATCAGTGACAAGTTATTCAATACCAGAGCTGAAGATCTGTTGCGAAATTATTCGAGCGATCAGTTTGGACGGGCTATGATTTTTGGTTCAGTTTATTCGCTGAGTTCTGGTACAGCACACTCTGCTCAATATGCCCTCGCAGCAATACTGAAAGCTGCAAATGAAGGTAAATTCAATTTTGTGGAAGAAGTGAAAGAGTATGGAGCTAAAGCAAAAATCATGAAAAAGCTCTTTGTCGACAATGGATTCAGGATTGTTTACGACAGGGATATTGATCAGCCCATTGCTGATGGCTTCTATTTCACAATTATGTATCCTGGTTTCGATGGGCCTGATCTAATTGAAGAATTACTTTACTACGGAATTAGTGCAATTTCACTTTCAATTACCGGAAGCGAGCATACCGAAGGTCTTCGCGCCTGTGTTTCTCTCGTTAACCGCACTCAATTTCCTGACCTGGAATTCAGGCTTAAAAAATTTCATGAACATCACCCAATCGGGTAATTGTAAAAGATTTCACCGATTAAGATTTCTGGCATTGAACTTATTTGTTGAACAATCAATTTTCATGATTGAAAATTCACTTCTGTCGGAACGAGCATAAATGCAGATTCTGTCAAGATTTGATTTTTCGAAAAAAAAATCTGATATTATCAATAGAACCCTGAAGAAAAGCGTGTATTATTTATAAAAACCCTCTTTGCATCATCAGGCAATTTAAACTCATTTTAAATAGACAGGTATAAATGCATTTCTGGTATAAAAAAGATATCTCAAATGCAATAAATATCTAACTTCGCCCCCACAATTCAGTGAAACTCTTAACCATCATGGCAAAAAATAAAGGCGAAATTGTAGTAGACGTTGAAAGGTGCAAAGGATGCGAGGTTTGCATACCTGCATGCCCCGAAGAAGTTATTGCAATGACCAAACAAGTGAATAGAAAAGGCTACCATTATGCAATGCCGACTAATGATTTATGCACCGGTTGCACCAACTGCGCAGTAGTCTGCCCCGATGGAGCCATTACAGTTTACCGTAAGAAATTTAACGATTAAGAAAAAAAAGCGTAAGACATGAAAGAATTACGGTTAATGAAAGGAAATGAGGCTTTCGCGGAGGCAGCGATCAGAGCTGGTGCCGATGGATATTTCGGCTACCCTATTACCCCTCAGTCGGAAGTAATGGAATACCTCATGGTTCAGAAAACACATGAGCGGACCGGAATGGTCACACTACAGGCCGAAAGCGAGATAGCTGCTATTAATATGGTTTACGGTGGAGCGGGGTGCGGAAAGCGTGTTCTTACTTCATCATCAAGTCCTGGAGTAAGTTTAAAGCAGGAAGGCATTTCATATATTGCAGGAGCTGAGTTACCCTGCCTGCTTCTGAATGTAGTAAGAGGTGGACCCGGTTTGGGAACAATTCAACCTTCACAATCCGATTACTTTCAAAGTACCAAAGGTGGAGGTCACGGTGACTACAAACTTATAGTGCTTGCTCCTGCTTCGGTTCAGGAAATGGCTGATTTTGCCGGGCTTGGATTTGAACTTGCATTTAAATACAGAAATCCTGTGTTGGTATTATCAGATGGTGCTATTGGCCAGATGATGGAAAAAGTAGAACTTGATGTACAGAAGCCACGGTTCACTGATGAAGAATTAAAATCGAATACTCCCTGGGCTACTATTGGAAAAACGAAAGATCGTGAGCGCAATATCATAACATCACTCGACCTCGAATCGATTAAAATGGAGCAGCATAACCAAAAACTCCAGGAGAAATACCATTTGATTGAAGAAAACGAAGTGCGTTACGAAAAGATTGCCTGCGAAGATGCTGAATATGCTTTTGTTGCCTACGGCACAAGTGCCCGTATCTGCCAGAAAGCGATTGAAATTGCCCGGGCTGAAGGAATAAAAGTCGGATTAATGAGGCCAATTACCCTTTTCCCTTTTCCTAAAAAAGAGGTTAAAGCTTTGGCCGAACAGGTAAAAGGAATACTTTGTGTGGAGATGAGTGCCGGTCAGATGATTGAAGATGTTCAACTGGCTGTTGAAGGACGCGTAAAAGTCGAACATTTTGGTCGTTACGGAGGAATAGTACATTCACCTTCAGAAATCGTTGCAGCATTGAAGAAACAAATTATCGGAGGATAGGTTATGGCAGAATTTAAAACAAACCCTGAGATATTACAACCAGAAAACCTGGTATATAAACGTACCGATCATCTGACGGATAAAGCTCTTAGCTACTGCCCCGGTTGCGGACATGGTACCGCTCACCGCATTATCATGGAAGTTATTGAAGAAATGGGCATTCAATCCGAAACAATCGGAGTGGCTCCGGTAGGATGTTCAGTGCTTGCCTATGAATTTATGAACATTGACATGCAGCAAGCGGCACATGGCCGGGCACCCGCTGTTGCAACTGCAATAAAAAGGCTATTCCCTGAGAAATTTGTTTTTACCTATCAGGGTGACGGAGATTTAGCTGCCATAGGTACTGCCGAAACCATTCATGCCTGTAACCGTGGCGAAAACATGACCATTATATTTATAAATAATGGTATCTATGGTATGACAGGTGGCCAGATGGCTCCTACTACCCTGCTGGGAATGAAATCAAGCACTTCACCCTATGGCCGCGATGTGCATACCATGGGCAACCCTTTAAAAATGACCGAACTAGTTGCTACACTACCAGGAACTATTTACGTTACCCGGCAAGCTGTTCATACACCTTCGGCAGTACGCAAAGCTAAAAGAGCTGTTCGCAAAGCCTTCGAGAACCAGAAACTGAATAAAGGACTTTCCTTTGTCGAAATTGTTTCAAACTGCAATTCGGGTTGGAAAATGAACCCTCGTCAGTCGAATGAATGGATGGTAGATAATATGTTCCCGTTTTACCCAATCGGAGACATAAAAGTGAATGAGGAAAAGTAAACTGACTTTTACTAAATGGCATTAAAAAATCATAACGATGACTGAAGAAATTATTATAGCCGGTTTTGGCGGCCAGGGGGTGCTTTCGATGGGTAAAATCCTTGCTTACTCCGGAGTAATGCAAAATAAAGAAGTAAGCTGGATGCCGTCTTACGGTCCGGAAATGCGCGGCGGAACAGCAAATGTTACCGTAATTATCAGCGACCAACGCATAAGTTCACCTATTCTGCACGAATACGATACAGCCATTATTCTGAATCAGCAATCACTCGACAAATTCGAGCACTCAGTTAAAGCCGGTGGCCTGCTGATTTACGACCCGAATGGAATAACCCGTTTGCCCGAAAGAAAGGATATTAATATTTATTCCATCGAAGCTGCTGAAATGGCAGGAAAACTAGGCTTATCAAAAGTTTTCAATATGATTGTACTGGGTGGATTCCTGAAACTGAAACCTATTGTTGATATGGAATACATTCATAAAGGGCTTGAAAAATCGCTTCCTGCCCGTCATCATGTTATGATTCCTGAAAATGAAAAAGCTATTGAAACCGGAAAAGGTCTGATTACCCCTGTGTTGGTACTAAATTAGAATGCTATAACTCTTTTAAAAAGACTACTCCTGAAAAGAGTGGTCTTTTTTTATGACTATAAATTGAACTAGTAAGTTGATCTGAAATGAATAAACTACACAAGATCAATGAAATGATGCGTTTAGAAAACTCCTCAAAACAGATTGTTTTGCACTATTCAGTGCCTGAAGTTTTAAGTGCCTAAAGTACTTAGAGGGCCTAAAGTGCCTGGAAATACCAGAGTTTAAAGTGCCTATAGTGAAGAGGTGATAGTTTGTTGCACCTAAATCCAATGAGTACTGAGCATTAAGCACTGAAAAATCTTCCTGAAGTTATAAGCACTTTAGATATAATTTGTTTGAATTAGAACGACCAAATAGCCAACTACCATCCGGCCTCCTAACTCCTAGCACCCAAAACCTAACCCCTACCTCCTGCATTATGCACTGAAAAGGCATATTAGTTTCAAAGTGATTAGTAACAATGTTTTAAATCGGAATATTTTAAATCATAGATAATTGGTTTCTGCATCCTACCTTTGCAAAATGTTTTATTCGCATCAGCAACTTTACGATTTTCTGGAAACAAAAGTATCATTTTACAATAATCCGCAGTTTATTGAAACTGATCCTATAAGCATTCCACACAATTTCACCAGGAAAGAAGATATTGAAATTGCCGGATTTTTTGCTGCTACTCTGGCATGGGGACAAAGAGTTACAATAATAAAGAAAGGTCGTGAGTTAATGGAGAAAATGGATAATTCACCTTACGATTTCGTAATATCCGCTTCCGGAAAGGAAAAAGTATCCCTGGCAAACTTTGTTCACCGGACGTTTCAGGGAGAGGATTGCATATATTTTGTTTATGCCCTGCATCAGATATACAAGCACCATGGTGGTCTGGAAAATGTTTTTATGAACGGTTATAGAACCAATACCAGCATAAAAGCATCAATTCATCATTTCAGGGAAGTATTTCTCAGCTTTGATCATTTTCACAGGACAAGAAAACATATCTCCGATCCAATGGCCGGGTCAGCATCGAAAAGGCTGAATATGTTCCTGCGTTGGATGATACGTGATGACTCAAAAGGAGTTGATTTCGGGATTTGGAAAGCAATAAGTACAGCCGACCTGAAATGTCCGCTGGATCTGCATTCCGGTAACATAGCCAGACAACTTGGGCTACTCAAACGCACACAGAACGACTGGTCTGCAGTTGAAGAACTCACAAACCAATTGCTTCTATTTGACAGTATTGATCCTGTGAAATATGATTTTGCACTGTTTGGAACCGGTGTAAATGAAAAAACCATTAAATAATATCATCAGATCATGGAAATAACTGAAATTCGGAATTTTGTAGAAACAAAGCAGGCTGTTTTGCTTTATTTTTTTAACGATAACTGCATGCCATGTAAAGTACTGCGACCCAAAATCCAGAAATTGGTCGAAGATGAATTTCCCGAAATGCATTTTCAATTGATTAACTCGGAGGCATTTCCTGCAACAGCAGCCGAATACGGTATATTTTCGTCGCCTGCAATTCTTGTTTTTTTTGAAGCTAAAGAATATATAAGAGAAAGTAAAAACATATCAATCAGCGAATTATATGATAAAATCCAAAGAATATATACGATGATTTTTTAACTCTTATTAGGAAAACATCCGTTTAAAAACCTGAACATTCTACCTTAGCAGATGTTTAATATTCAACAATAAAAGTTGATATTTAAAGGTAAAAAACTCCAAAAAATGAAAATTGTAACAATTGCTCTCATACTACTGCTTACCGGAATGTCAGGTTTCGCACAGCAGAAAAATTTCCACAGCTTCAAAACAAAAACAATTGATGGAAAACCATTCGATCTTGCCAGCCTCAAAGGTAAAAAGGTGCTTGTGGTAAACACAGCTTCAAAATGTGGATTAACGCCACAATACAAGGATTTACAGGCACTGTATGCAAAATATGGTGGAAGCAATTTTGTCATCATCGGCTTTCCTGCCAATAATTTCCTCAGCCAGGAGCCAGGCACAAATGCCGACATTAAGCAATTCTGTACCGACGAATATCAGGTTACATTTCCAATGATGCAGAAAATATCAGTAAAAGGCGATGATATAGACCCTATATACAAATGGCTGACCAGCAAATCATTGAACAATAAAATGGATGCTGAAGTAAGCTGGAATTTTCAAAAATTTATGATTGATGAAAAAGGCAACCTTGTTGATGTTGCCTCTCCCCGGACAAAACCGAATGATGATAAAATCGTTAACTGGATCAACAGTAAATAACACATTAAAATTAACTGGCAAGAACACTACATTTTTGAATGAAAAATCAGCTTAAAGTTCCCTTTTAGTTATAAGCCCGGGTCTGGACTTTAAGTCGGATCCGGGCTTATTGTTGATTATATTGTATATTTTTATAGACTAAAATAAAGGAGGAAATTATGGACAATTTTAATGAATCAAATACGGCTCAATTTGTCATGCAAGCGTTTGCAATGGAAACACAGGCAATCCAAAAATACCTGTGGTTTGCAAAAGTAGCAGAGAAAGAAGGCTTTCAGCAAATTGCTGCAATTTTCACTGAAACGGCCGAACAAAAAAAATCACATTCAAAAACTCTGTTCAGGTTTCTGAAAGGCTGTGAAATTACAGTGACAACAACTTTTAAAGCTGAACCTATTGGCACCACTCTCGAAAACCTGAAAGCAGCCGTGGATGCTGAGACACAGCAATTCAGTTTCTTATTTGCCGAAGCTGAACATACTGCATGGAACGAAGAATTTAAGCAGGTTGCAACTAAACTTAAATTATTTATTCAGATCAAGAGGTTTTATGCCGACCGGTTTTCGAAATTGACTTTCCATATCGAAAATGATACCTTTTTTAAGAAGGAGGAAAAGGTAAAATGGATATGCCGCAAATGCGGACTTATATATGAGGGGAAACAAGCTTTAAAAAACTGCCCGGGTTGCGAACATCCCCAGGCTTATTTCGAAATACTGGCCGAAAATTATTAACACAGGCAACAATGAATTCCCTATTTTTGTTACTCAACAGATAAAACGACGATAAAGAAAAGAGGCATGGCGGGTAAAAATACGAAAACACACCTTTCGGATATTTCCAAAACACACAATAAGGATCAGATTTTAGCTGATTATCGAATAGCAAACGAGAGCCGTCAGGCCAGTTTGCTGGGTCGTCGTGAAGTATTAACCGGCAAAGGAAAATTCGGCATATTCGGCGACGGGAAAGAAGTTGCTCAATTAGCCATGGCACGGGTGTTCCGCAAAGGCGACTGGCGGTCAGGATATTACCGCGACCAAACCTTTATGCTTGCTGCCGGGTTGATGACCATTGAAGAGATTTTTGCCCAGATTTATGGTGATACCGATCCCGTATTCAATCCTATGAATTCCGGACGCCTGATGAACAATCATTTTGCAACCAGGAGTCTGAATGAAAAAGGTGAATGGAAAAATTTAACAGAACAGAAAAACTCATCCGCTGATATTTCCCCAACGGCAGGACAAATGCCCCGATTATTAGGACTTGCACTCACGTCAAAGCTATTTCGGGATAATCCGGATATGGCTCAACATACAAATATTTCGGTTAACGGCAATGAGGTTGCTTTTGGAACCATCGGTGATGCAAGTACCAGTGAAGGACATTTCTGGGAAACCATCAATGCCGCTGGAGTGCTTCAGGTTCCGCTGGCAATGTCAGTTTGGGATGATGGTTTTGGAATATCTGTTCCGAATAAAATGCAGACCACCAAATCGAGCATTTCAGAAGTTTTGAAAGGTTTCGAAAAAACTGAGACTGAGCGTGGCTTTCTGATCCTAAAAGCAAAAGGTTGGGATTATGCTGGCTTGTGTTCTGTATATGAAGAAGGAATTGATTATTGTCGGAAAAACCACGTGCCTGTTCTGTTTCATGTTTATGAAGTAACACAGCCACAGGGACATAGCACATCAGGTTCGCACGAAAGATACAAATCAACTGAGAGATTGGATTGGGAAAAGGAATACGATTGCATCAGGCAAATGCGTAACTGGATACTTAACGAAAGCATTGCTTCAACTGATGAACTTGATCAGATTGAAAAAGAATCAGTTGAAAGGGTAAAACAAGCCAGAAAAAAAGCATGGAACAATTACCAGAAACCGCTATTGCAACTGAGGGATGAATTTCTGGCTATTGCTGATGTTACTACCTGTAATTGTGCAAAAACTGATAGAATAAATGCAATAAAACAAGATCTGAGGCAAGTTGCGGAACCGATTCGGAAAGACATCATGTCCGCAGCAAAAAAGATTCTTCGGTTAATCTGTGATTCCTGCAGTAATCCTGCCAATTCACTGAAAATTAATGTCACCGCATGGCTCGAAAAGGAATTGAAAATAAGCAGTGAAAGGTTTAATACTTTTCTTTACAGCGATTCAGAAGAAGCCGCTCTTAAAATTCTGCCTGTTGCTCCTGTATATGACGAAAACACGTTGCTGGTGCCCGGAAGAGAAATACTTCGCGATAATTGGGACAAGCAGTTTGAAAAAAATGATAAAATTGTAATGTTTGGCGAAGATGTCGGCAAAATCGGAGGTGTGAATCAAACCTACGAAGGACTGCAGACCAAATACGGCGAAAATCGTATTTTCGATACTGGTATCCGCGAAGCAACCATTATCGGACAAGGCATAGGCATGGCTTTAAGAGGATTAAGACCTGTTGCTGAAATTCAATACTTCGATTATCTTCTGTATGGTCTGCAACTTATGAGCGACGATCTGGCCACCTTACAATACCGTACTCGTGGCGGACAGAAAGCACCTCTGATCATCACCACCAGAGGGCACCGCCTGGAGGGAATATGGCATTCAGGATCTCCATTAAGCATGGTAATCAATAGTATACGTGGAGTTTATGTACTTGTCCCCCGCGACATGACAAGGGCTGCAGGCTTCTATAATACCATGCTTCTGTCCGATGAACCTGCTTTAATTATTGAGCCACTCAACGGATACCGTCTTCGCGAAAGGAAGCCTTCAAATATCGGAGAATTCAGAATAGCCGTTGGAGTGCCCGAAATTATTGAAAAAGGCAATGATGTTACACTTGTGACTTACGGTTCCTGCGTACGTATCGCTCAGGATGCAGTTGCCCAACTTCGCGATTTCAATATCAGTGTTGAATTAATTGATGTTCAATCGCTGGAGCCTTTCGATATTCATTTCATGATTACCGAATCGCTCAAAAAGACGAATAAAATTGTGTTTTTTGATGAGGATGTTCCAGGGGGTGCAACTGCTTATATGATGCAAAAAGTACTGGAAGAACAGAAGGGATTCCGTTATCTGGATTCTGAACCAAAAACTGTTACAGCCCAGGCTCACAGGGCAGCATATGGCACCGACGGCGATTATTTTTCAAACCCGAATGCGGAAGATGTCTTCGACTGTATTTATAATATGATGCACGATTTCAACCCTGCCATATACCCTAAGATTTTTTAACTGATCAGTGGATGATGAATTATTGGACAGGATTGATTTGCAGTTTAATGAGATTTCAGTTTCAGAATATAAAGTTGAAAGCCAGCTTTTGTCTGACTGACCTTTCAAAACTGAAACTAAAAGCTTGAACCGATTCCCTGATTTGGTACAATGTTAGCTGCTAAGACTTCCTGTTATTGGCTAAAAATGCCATAAATCGCAGGATTTCCGTATTCCGAAGGCTATCCCAATTTGATTTTAAATTACTACTTTTGCCAAAAGCCCCGGCAGGGATCACAATTATCATGAAACGTTTTCTTTACTACCTTCTCCCCGTACCGGTACGACTGTTTGCCAGAAGATTATACTATCTTCCGTTCGATATTTTCGACACTTTATCGGGCAAAAGACCCTATGGAGTTCCACCCCGTGGAATGATATTCATAGGCCCGGGTGACTATGTTAAACTGGGTGAAAAATTCCTTGTCTACTTTCGTGATTTGGCAGGACTGAAGCCTGATGATGCCGTGTTGGATATAGGTTGTGGCATAGGACGGATGGCACTTCCACTCACGGGTTACCTCAGTTACAAAGGCTCTTACGAAGGATTCGATATTGTAAACAGTGGCATTGATTGGTGCAATAAACATATTGCCGGCAGGTATCCCAACTTCAGGTTCCGCTACACCGGAATGTACAATCAGTTGTACAATACTTCCGATAAAGTGGATGCCGGTAATTTCAGGTTTCCTTATCCGGATAAGTCTTTTGATTTTGTCTTTCTGACTTCAGTCTTCACTCATATGCTACCTGTTGAAGTGGAGAACTACCTTAATGAAATTGGCAGGGTTATGAAACCCGGCTCTAAATGCCTGATGTCGTTCTTTATTGTAAACTGTGAGTCGGAAGACCTGATGATAAAGCAACCCACTCACATGAACTTTCCGATAAACAAAGGATTCTACAGGCTTCATTCATCGATGGTCGATACAGCCAATGTCGCCTATGATGAGGAATGGCTTCTGGAAAAACTTGAAAATGCCGGTCTCAAGATGGAAACAATTAAATATGGACAGTGGTGCGGACGGCATTTGTACTTTGATTACCAGGACCTTGTAATTTGCTGCAAAGAATGATGGCAGCAAACAAATCGTATTAACTTTGCTGCATCGGTAAGCTATCTGTAATACAACACATCAATAAACTTTGAAGCTATCAATTATCATTGTCAGTTATAATGTTAAGCACTTCCTCGAACAGTGCCTGCATTCGGTACGGGCTGCCATTGTGAATATTGATGCCGAGGTTTTTGTAGTTGACAATGCTTCTGTGGATGGTTCAGTAAAAATGGTGAATGAAAAATTTTCCGAAGTCACCTGCATTGCCAACCAGGACAATCCCGGATTTGCTAAAGCCAACAATCAGGCAATCAAACTTTCGAAAGGCGAATTTGTTCTGCTCCTGAACCCTGATACAATTGTTGAAACCGATACTTTTATCAAAATCATTGCTTTTATGGAGTGCCATCCCGATGCCGGGGGGCTCGGTGTAAAGATGGTTGATGGTACCGGTAAATTTCTACCCGAATCGAAACGAGGATTACCAACTCCGGGTGTTGCTTTTTGCAAGATTTTCGGGTTGTCACGGCTGTTTCCGAAATCAAAGACATTTAATAAATATCATCTCGGCTATCTTGACAATGAAAAAACGCACCAGGTTGAAATACTTGCCGGAGCATTCATGCTTATGCGAAAATCAGTTCTTGACAAAGTAGGCTTGCTGGATGAAGCATTTTTCATGTACGGGGAGGATATAGATCTCTCTTATCGTATAATCAAGGCAGGTTATCACAATTATTATTATCCTGATGCACGCATCATACACTACAAAGGGGAAAGCACTAAAAAAGGCAGTCTCAACTATGTATTTGTATTTTACAAAGCCATGATCATATTTGCTCAGAAGCATTTCTCGGCAAAAAATGCAAAATTATTCTCGGTACTGATTAATCTTGCTATATATTTCAGGGCGTTTCTTTCAATTATTAGCAGGGCACTAAAAAACACATTGCTTCCACTCGCCGATTTCACCTTTATTTATTCAGGTCTGGCTATGATTGCCCGCATATGGGAAAAACAGGTAATTTATCCCTGGGGAGGCCATTATCCCATTGAATTATACCTCTTTGTTATACCGGCTTTCATTGCTGTATGGATGATTAGTTTATATTACTCCGGAGGTTACGACAAGCCGCTGAGTCTTTGGAAATCCTACAGAGGGCTAACTATCGGTACCATTATTATTCTGGTTGTGTATGCTTTATTACCCGAACATTTCAGATTTTCGCGAACACTCATACTTTCAGGAACCGCATGGGGAATAATGGCACTTACACTTTCGAGGCTTCTTATGCATTTGCTGCCCATTAGCGGATTCAGAATAAATGAAAGTAAAAGCAAAAGATTTGCTGTTGTTGGGACCGGTACCGAAGCGCGACGTGTGGCCGACCTTCTTCAGAAAGCACTTCAGAACCCGGTCTTTATCGGATTGATTAACAGTAACAATGAGCAAACGGAGAATGGCATTTATCTTGGAAAAATTACCCAGATCAAGGACATTATCAATATTTACAAAATCGATGAACTTATTTTTTGTGCCAAAGATATGCCGGCCGAAGATATCATAGATCAGATGTCGGCCTTGCAGCATACCCAGATCGATTATAAAATAGCTCCTCCCGAAAGCATGTCAATCATAGGAAGCAACTCCATTGACACCGCCGGTGACCTGTATGTGATAGATGTAAATTCGATCGGAAAATACCAGAACAGGCGCAGCAAACGCGTTTTTGATGTTGTTGTCAGTCTTATTTTACTTGTATCGTATCCGCTGTCAGTTTTTATAACCGGACATCCGCTTACTTATTTCCTGAATATATTGAAGACATTGATAGGTAATAAATCAATCACCGGATATCATCCTACAGATCAGAATGAGCATAAACTTCCCGATATAAAGAGTGGAATTATCTACCCAACGGATGCCATAAGTCAGGATAAACTTGATATGCAGGCTATCTCGAGGTTAAATATGCTTTACGCCCGCGACTATAGAATTGGCAATGAATTCAGGTTACTTTACAAAGGATTCAGGCACCTGGGACGAAAATAACTGACACATTGAACCAAACTGCCTATTTGTTTGTTGAGGTAAAGTGGTCAGCGTTCAGTAAATGTCAAATACCATCCCTGGAACATAAATTTTTCAGGTATGATTCACGAAACAAGCAGGAATAAAGTTCACTTTAATTTAACTTTAAGTACCTGAAATTACTGACGAATCAGACAAATGCTCACAAAAAGAAAAGTATAAATAGTTATAAAAACAGCACAAACTCCTGCCATGGCAAATTTTGAACTGATAATGCCAAAACTTGGCGAAAGTATTATTGAAGCAACAATTGTGCGCTGGCACAAAAAAGAAGGCGATCAGGTTGTTGAAGATGAATCAATTGCAGACCTTGCAACGGATAAGGTTGATTCGGAGATTCCTTCTCCTGTTGAAGGTGTGATTACTAAATTATTTTACAGCGAGGGGGATGTAGTCCCTGTTGGCAAAGTGATTGCAATTATTAATTTAGGCGGTACCGAAGAAGTTCCGTCAGCACCGTCAGAGAATGAAAAGTCTATTTCTGCACCGGAAACGAAAAGTGAAACCTCTAAAGATTCTACAACTGTTGCTGTAAAAGAAACCCAAACGGAAAAGCAGGAAAGTGACAGGTTCTATTCGCCTCTGGTCAGAAGCATCGCGAAAGAGGAAAACATCTCACTGAACGAGCTCGAAAATGTTACCGGCACTGGGAAGGACAGCCGACTTACAAAAAATGATATCCTCGATTATATCAGGAACCGTGAAACAAAATCAGCACCACAGGTTGCGCCTCAGCAGCCTGCTGCAGCCGACAAAAAGATTCAGGCTCCCGCAGTTACTTCTTCAACCGGGGATGTGATTTACGAAATGGATCGCATGCGCCGACTCATTGCTGATCACATGGTTATGTCGAAGCATGTTTCACCTCATGTTACTTCCTTTATTGAAGTTGATGTAACCAATATTGTCCGCTGGCGCGAGAAAGTAAAGGACAGTTTTGCAAAACGTGAAGGTCAGAAAATCACCTATACCCCTATCTTTGTTGAAGCTGCTGCCAAAGCTCTTCGGGATTTTCCGAATGTAAATGCATCTATTGACGGATATAAGGTGATTCAGCGGAAATCGATCAATATCGGGATGGCAGCCGCTCTTCCCGATGGAAATCTGATTGTACCGGTAATAAAGAATGCTGATCAGAAAAACCTTCTGGGTATTGTTAAGGATGTAAATGACCTGGCTGACCGCGCCCGAAAAAACAAATTAAATCCCGATGATATTGTTGGTGGAACATTCACCATTACAAATTTCGGCTCCTTCGACAGTCTTACCGGTGTTCCTGTCATAAATCAGCCACAGGTTGCCATATTGGGCATAGGAACTATTAAAAAACGTCCCTGGGTTCTTGAAACCGCTGATGGAGATGTTATTGCCATAAGACATATCTGTATGCTGTCACTTTCGTACGATCATCGATTGGTAGATGGTGCGCTGGCCGGACAGTTTATTAAAAAAATACAACAGATACTCGAAGGATTCGACGTTAATCTGGGCATTTAGTGTTTCATTAAAACCCTGTTCAGCCTGATGAAGCGCTTCAATCACTTGCCACAAAAATCGGGCAACAGGAATCCGGCTAACAATTGCCTGTAAACAGTTGTAGTTGAAATTTCGTGTAGTTGAACCTTGAATCAATCATATTCACAAAACCTCTTGTATTCATGAAGATGTAAAATTTCAACCGGCTAGTTTAAAGCAGCCGGTTTTTTTTATTTTTTGCACCAAAAATCAGTACTTTTAGCATTTAACTGAATCACCTGTCATTAAATCAAAATTATGCAACTAAATCTCACCAAACCACTTATTATATTTGATCTTGAGGCAACCGGAGTTAATATAGGCAGCGACAGAATTGTCGAAATAGCCATGTTAAAAGTATTTCCTGACGGGCACGAAGAGTTCAAACGTCATTTGATCAATCCGACAATTCCAATGCCTGAAGCAGTAATAGCAATTCATGGAATTACAGATGAAATGGTTAAGAATGAACCCACGTTTAAAGAAATGGCGGGAAATTTGAATGCATTTATTGGCAACAGCGATTTATCGGGGTATAATTCGATCAAATATGATATTCCCTTGCTGGTTGAAGAATTTCTCCGGGCAGGCGTAGAATTCGATCTTAAAAACCGTAGGATCATCGACGTGCAGAATATATTTCACAAGATGGAACCACGAACACTGAAGGCTGCCTATAAATTCTATTGCCAGACAGAACTTATAAATGCCCATAGCGCCGAAGCCGACACCAGGGCTACCTATGAAGTTCTTAAAGCTCAACTCGAACGGTATGAAGGCGTTGAATATACGGATAAAGATGGAAATAGCTCCTTTCCGGTTGTGAATGATATGAAATCACTGAATGATTTTTCGTATTATAACCGAAATGCTGACCTTGTTGGCCATATAATTTTTAATGCAAAAGGTCAGGAAGTGATCAACTTCGGCAAGCATAAAGGTAAGGTGGTTGAAGAAGTATTTAAAGCCGAACCCTCCTATTATGACTGGATGATGAAAGGTGATTTCCCGCTTTCAACCAAACGTACCATAACGGCCATTAAACTCAGGAACTTTAATATGGGGTGATGATTCGGTTATTCCTGCCAACTGTTTAACTGTATCCTGATTTTGCAAAATTCTTTCGCTGATCAATAAGTAACAATAATACTTTTGCTTTCTTAATTATTCTCTTATGAAAATTATCTGCATAGGCCGTAATTATGCCGAACATGCCAAAGAGCTAAACAATGCTATCCCGACTGAACCGGTATATTTCATGAAACCCGATTCGGCACTGCTTATCCGCAACAGGCCATTCTTTTACCCCGATTTCACAAAAGACCTGCATTACGAATGCGAAATTGTACTCAGAATCGGTAAAGTAGGTAAATGCATAAGTGAGAAGTTTGCTTTGAGTTATATTGATGCTATAGGTATTGGAATTGATTTCACAGCCCGCGACCTTCAACAAAAAGCGAAAGAAAAAGGCTTGCCATGGGAAAAGGCCAAAGCATTTGACAGCTCCGCTCCTATCAGTAGTTTTATCCCTGTTGCTGAATTTGGCGATATTCAGCAAATTGATTTCAGTCTGAAAAAGAACAGCGAAACTGTTCAGAACGGAAACACGAATGACATGGTATTTTCGTACCCGGCAATTATCGCTTATGTATCTCAATTTATGACTTTAAAAACCGGTGATTATATTTTTACCGGCACCCCTGCAGGTGTTGGACCGGTATCTATCGGCGACAAACTGGAGGCATTTATTGGCGATCGTAAAATGCTGACTGTGAATATAAAATAAATTTGCCACGGATTAAATTCGGTTATTTCCGGCACAATCACTTTGCGGAGAATTTCCTACCGGCAATGGCTAAAAAATCATTAATTCCCCTTTGTACACTGCGATGCGCTCTTTCAATTAAATTTAATATCTTCAATTGCATCAATACCAGCAGCCACATTCAGCTTTTTTACCAGTTTACTTCGCTGGTACGAAAGCTCCTCCCGCAGAGCAGCTGAATCAACCTTTACGAACAAAATCCGGTCTTTAACATACATCTGATTGGTATGCCGCGAAATCAGTTTTCCGACGACCTCTTCCCACGAACTTATTATCCGTGTTTCGTTGAGCTTCGATTCCAGATTATAGTCCCTGAGAAAGGCTGCAATTGCATCTTTCAGTAATATTTCGTTCGATTTTTTCAAAAAATGTTTCTAAACTTTGTCAATTAATTTAATTCTTACCCTGTATTTTTCTGACAATCTCTCTTCTCGTTTATTGAGTAATAATACTCTTAAAACTCAATTCTCTTCCGACAATACTATTGTTCAGTGGCATTTAAGGGAGTTTTCTTTAAATCCTACTAATATTTAAACTCTACATTTCCTCCGTTAATTTCGAAAACCCTGTGGTTTATGGCAACTTTTTCGAATGTACGCCGGATTCGTTCCGGCTCGGTATCAGTTATAAAAACCTGTCCGAAACTATCATTATCAACCAGTTGAATAATCTGCTGAACGCGCCCGGGATCAAGCTTATCGAAAATATCATCAAAAAGCAGAATAGGCTTCATTCCTATGAGATCGCGGGTAAAATCGAACTGCGCCAGTTTGAGTGCCACGGCAAACGATTTTTGCTGACCCTGCGAACCAAACCTTTTTACCGGGTATCCTCCCAGGTTGAATAAAAAATCATCTTTATGTATTCCTGTGGTTGAATACCTGAGCGATTGATCCTTTAAAAATGCTTCCTCAACCAAATGGAGGTAGGAATCAGCCAGAAGTTGCGATTCGTACACAATACTTACCTCTTCGGCACCACCGCTGATAAATCCGAAATAGTGTCCGAATATCGGTGCAAACCCTTCGAGAAAAGACCGGCGTTTTTCACAGATATTAGTGGCCGGTGGCATCATCTGTTCATCAAGTAATGCCAGCAACTCCCTGTCAACATGCCGCCTCTCCGCAAATTGTTTCAGCAAACTATTCCGCTGCTCCAACAGTCGGTTATAATGTATGAGGCTGTCGAGATACGACTTATCGAACTGTGAAATTACAGCATCAATAAATTTCCGTCGGATATCGCTTCCTTCGTTGATAAGGTCGCGGTCGTATGGTGATACCATAACGCAGGGAAACTGACCAATATGATCCGAAATCCGGTCATAATCTTTCTGATTGATGCGAAACTGCTTTTTAATTCCGGCTTTCTGTATACAACTTACCAGGTCAGGAAGCCCATCCTTTCGTTGAAATGAACCATGAATTGCGAAAAAAGCTTCGCCATGGCAAATGTTTAACTGGTCAACCGAATTGAAATAGCTTTTGGTAAACGACAAATAATAAATAGCATCTAACAGGTTGGTTTTTCCGGCACCATTGTTTCCAACAAAACAATTGATCTTGTCGGAGAAAGCCATTTCCTGCTCCCCGTAATTCTTAAAATTTATGATTTTCAGGGTGTTAAGATGCACGTTAGGTTAGCTGTTCGGTGAATGGTTTAAATATTGCTTTCCCACAAATTTAGTATAATAAATAATTCCGGAATCAAATAGTTTTGAACCCATGTACCGAACAGAACTGATACATACGGAAAATGCAGAATAAATCCATGATACCCGCTAACTACAGTTTTTCAATATACGAGGCAACCTGTTCAATTAACCACCCTGGAGTGGATGTTGCTCCGCTTACCCCAACTGTGGCAGCACCTTGAAACCAGAGATTATTAATCGCTTCAATATCGCTGACATAATAACTTCTTTCATTTACTTCATGGCAAATTCCATACAAATAGGCACCGTTAGCACTGTTGCTTCCTCCCACAAAAATTATAACATCATGCAATGCGGCAAATTTGCGTATGAGAGGCGCCCTACCCGAAACTTGCCTGCAAACGCTGGTTTTGATTTTGAGATCAGTATTAGCTGACTCAAGCATTCTTTGTTCAACAGCGTTGCAAATCTTCAGGTAGCCTTCGCCATCCATCGTTGTCTGGGAAAACAACCGAACCGGTTTTGTAAAATCTATCTTACCAAAATCATCAGTTCCTCCAATAATAATAGCTTTGTTTCCGGCATTTCCATTAAGACCTGCTACCTCAGCATGACCCACTTTGCCATAAATAACAATCTGCAGATCAGAGGATGAATCCGAAGCTTCTTTAATATTTTTTTGTAGTTTTATTACTATCGGGCAGGTTGCATCAATAACTTCAATATTATATTTCAAGGCCAGCGCATAGGTTTCAGGAGGTTCACCATGAGCACGAAAAAGCACTTTCTTTCCTTTATATTCGGGCAGCTCGGCTAATGAAATCACTTTAAGTCCTTTTGACTTAAGTGTATTCATCTGTACCTGGTTATGAACTATCTCGCCAAGGCTGTAAACTGTATTTCCTGCATACAGTTCAGTTTCGGCAGCCAGAATAGCTTCTTTTACACCAAAACAGAATCCGGAACCGGAATCGATACTTACCTTCATGATTGAATTTTCTGATAGCAGCGAAATTAAACAAAAATCAGCCAGCCTTTCTCAAAAGGAATTGCAATAGTCAGAAAGCTAAAATCTAGTTTTTACTCCAGTCACCCAAATTGGTGCTGATCGAAATAAAATTGGGTGAACCCACCAGATGGTAGGCAGCTCTTGAATAGCTGAAATTGAATTTTGAAATTTTAAGGCCTATTCCCCACGAAAAGCCAACCATCCCCGGATGGGATGAAACTATCATCTGTTGCCGGCGAAGATAGTTGTAACCCAAACGAATACTGAGAAATTTGGCAGGAAGAAACTCACCACCAACAATCAGATGGCGCATTGCATTATCCGCAAAAGCATCAATACCACTAACTTTAGCAGGCTCTCCCGTAAGAGGATCAATAGCATCATTGGGATCAGAATACCTAAGATCCCATTTTTCGAGGTGCTGCAACAGCAATGAATACCTGAAAGGAACATGCTCCAGTTTTTTTGAAATACCTGCCTGTATCTCGAAAGGAAGTGGTTCGGGTCCTGCAGAACTATAATATGTTAGTTGCCTGCCTATATTACGCAAAAGTATTGATGCACAGAAGGTTTCATTCGGGATGTAACTTCCTGCCACATCTACAGCCAACCCTAGCGAGTTATAAGTTTCAAGTCCTGAATAAATTAGTTTCAAGTTGGCTCCGATTGAAAAAACTGAATCGAGCATTCGTCCCCAACCAAGGTTAAGTGCATATTCACCGGCATTAAATTGCCCGAGAAGCTCACCATTTTCGCTGGTATTGTCAGTCTTGCCGGAATTAGAATACTGCATGGTTCCTACAAAATTCCCCAGTTTCTTCATATTGAATCCATAACTGGCATACCCGTTACTCATTCCTGAAAAATTATCTACGAAATTGAGGGAAAGGTTATTATTCATCTGAGATGAAATAAGCGATGGATTCGCCAGAGCCAGGCCCAGATCATGATCGTGAATAGTCAGGAAATTACCTCCCATTGCAGCCACACGCGATGAATAAGTACGGTTCAGAAACTCGTATGCAATCAATCCTCCTGTTTGTGCATATGATTGGATACTAATAATCAGAAAAATTACAATAATTCCAGCACTCTCAGAAAGGAACTTTTTCACAAATAGTAGAATTTAGATGGATATTTTCAAGTTGGTTGCTAAAGTAACGGCAGCAGTCAGATTTTATTTTAAAAATCAGAATAAATTCAACAATAACATAAACCTGAAGATTTTTGCAATAATCCAGATTCTGCTTTTCATCAAACACATGAGATTATTTTATCTTCTCAATAGAACCTGATCCTTTAATATCACTTGAAATATCCGGTGAACCTGAGTAATATACACTGCCACTTCCTCTGATTTTTATTGCCAGATCCATTGTTGCAAGCACTTTACAATCACCTGAACCATTCACAGTTATACCTACATTTCCTGAAGGAAAGTTTACTGCTTCCACATCACCAGAACCATTGATCTCAATTTTATGACGTTGCGCACTCCCTTTCAGTATAATATTTCCCGATCCATTGACTTTACTCAGCACATTGGCAGCCTCCACTACAATATCAATATCCCCTGAACCATTAATACCAAGTTCGAGATTGGACGATGAGAGTTTACTGGCTGATTTTATACTTCCTGAACCATTTATCTGCAGGTCAGTAATCGATTTCACAGGTATTGTAATTGTTATAGGTTTATCCGAAGAATAGCAATCTTTGGATGAAATACGAAGTTTAGTCCCTTTCTGTTCCAGTATCAACCCTTCGATTATATTACTCTCACCCTCAATTATGACAGTGTTTGTCGAATCCGAAACTATCCTGACATCAGCACTTACTGACAGGTTGATCGCTGTTACTTCGGTGAACGATGCTGTGCGGGTTGCCATCTTACCATTGCCTTCCATGCATTCGTTGCACGACGATAACAGAAGGGAAAGCGAACTGGTTAACAGTAAAGCAACAAATACATATTTCTTTAACATACTGAATTTTTTAAAAAATTATCAATTATACTTTTTTACAAAGTTATAGGAAAAACATGTCTTCAACCCGTTTTATACTAATTAAACAGTTTTCAGGTTGATAATTCTCATTTCAAGCTCTTAAACAAATTGATTACGGTGCAAGTTCTATCCTGAAAAATCCGGATTCAAGAGGCTGTATTATCGTACTGCCATTTGGAACAGCGACACCGGTAACGTCAACCTCTTTAAGTGCCAGTAGATTACCATTTATACCATTACTCAGATTCAGTTCCGATGCAATTCCACCAGTTTCACGAAGATGAATCAGAATTGATTTTCCATCTGCTGAGGGTTCAGCAGATATCAAAATAACATTTGATGGCCATCCTTTTATAAAAGCACATTCCCAGTTAGCATCACCCGATCCTGCACCCGGAATGATGCGGGTAAGGAAAGGTATGCGGCATCCCCAGCCAAATCTGCTGGCAAAAGAATTGGAATTATCAGAAGACGAAGTAAGGTAGTAGGACCAGGAATGTCCTCCCCTTTGGTCAGCATTATAATTGGTTACCCAGTAATTATTCATTGGCCACGAAAACAAATGTGTACTTTGTGGCATTGCACCCGCCTGATAACGGCCAGTGTTGATTGCTCCGTACTGCATAAGTGGCATTTCGGCACAACCCATAACAATCTGGGACGTTGAATTGCGCACTGCTGTGAAATTCTGAACAGTATACCAGTCGTTTGAGGAACCCTTTATCTGATCTTTTCCTGTTTCGATAACTCCTCCCTGAATTTCGGTAAAATGCTTTCCTTCTTTAAGATCGAAAGGAAATGCAATGTAGAAGCTTTCGGGATTAATAATGCTTTTTTTAATAATCGAACAGGCCAGATCAATTCGTTTGTCAACGTTGAAAAGTCTGATTTCGAATGTATATCCTTTTGGATTTTCAGTCGTGATTGATTCCCCGTAAAATTTCAGACTAGTCCAAATCTCACCTTTTAGCATAGCATCGAACCATATAGTATCGAGTGGGGATCGTTTAAAATCATCCAGTCTTTTGCTTTCCATCTGCGAGCGATTGCCAAGCTGTTCAAGAATAAATTCGCCCATTTTGTAACCTGACTCTTTATCAATCAGCTCTTTGCCCAATTCTTTATCATACAGTGATGTAATAACACCTTTGCGGGAATCCACTTCTATTTTATACCATTTGTTTTCGATAGTCTGTTGAAATACCGGGTCAGGAAAGGCAATTGCATCATTAGCAGGTTTAATAATATATTTCTTGTACCCGAAAGCGGGCAAGTCTTTGAGCCAGATTGCCCAGTATGTTCCGTCAGAACGTGATTCGAGTGGCTGACTGGCCATTCTTTTCCCCGACTGATCAAAAACTGCGGCCGATTTCCCACGAGGTACTATCTGATGGTCGATATAAACGGTAGTAATCCCGGAGCGGTTCCAGTTCAACGTATTAAATACCAGCAACGAAGGTTCACGTTCGCGGACGAAAAAGCTTTGCAGCAATCCCATTGCTTCCTCTCCGATAGAAGCAGTACGGCGGTTAGCTTCCCAGGCATAAGACTCCTTAAGAGCCCGTTGTTCCATGGTTGGTTTGCTATAAGGTTCGCGCACGCTTTCGGAATAGCCCGTGGTATGTTCAGTGTAAAAGAGTAAAGCATTTTTGGCCAGATCGATCCTTTCATCAATTTCGTCCGGCAATTTTACCCCTGCCAGCGAGGCCATTGATAACCCGGCAACATTTGCAGTCAGCGAAGAAGATGCAATCCTGGTGGTAGCAGTCTCGCGCGCTGAAGCACCAAAACCATCAGTCCACCAATCGGGCCAGGCACCTCGAACCACTGGAAATTCGATGCTGTGGTCTTTTTCCATATTGATAAAAAATGTTTCAGTGGTGGCAGTGCTCAGTTTGGGCCATTCGAAAATATCGTTCCATTGATTAATCAGGTCGCTGGCAATGGTTGATGGTGGCGAATTATCGGTCAGATAACCTGAATGCTGAATTGCCATTTCATCGAAAGGATACTTTTTGGCAGCCAGACTCAGTAAATAATTGAAGAGATTATTCTTGAATTTATCAATATCACCCGATTGCATTTCGAGAACTGTATTGCCTGTCATATAATGTTCAGCCCTGAAAGTAAGCATTCGCTTTCCGGAGGGAGATTCCCACCAGAACATGGTTGGAATGTCAAAACAAAGAAGTGCCCGATGACCGTGTGTTCCCATATTCAGATATCTGACACCCAGCTGATTAAAATAATCATTCAGGCACCAGCCTATACCGTTAACATCATCCTGAATGGCAGTAGTAACAGGAATTCCTTTTGCTTTGATCCTTCCAACAGCCTCCAGCGACGCAGCAAGTATTTGTTCATCAGGCAGTTCATCGAAATTATAATACATACCTGTAACCTCTATCCTACCCTCTCTGATTCGCTTTTTTAATCTTTCGATCTGACTTTCAGGGCGGCACTTCAGATACTCGTCAACCGGCCAGGAAGCCTCGCAGGTCCATCGGAATTTTGCATTTTCAGGATAAGTGTCGGTGGCATCACAATAATCGAGTGCGTAATCAATATAGCGCAGATGCTCGGCAAGAATTTCTGTTTGTGAGCGGGTATATCCTATATCCGTGTGTGTGTGCTGCACCAGATCAATTTTCCATTTCCTCACAGGGTTAAGTGTTACCGAATTATTCAGAATAAAATCACCGGCCACCACTTTCATTTTTACAATGGTAGGTTTATCAACGGGTCTGAGTCCCAGATTGACATTGTTATATCCAAAATTCAGAGTTGTAGTTTCAATCAGTTTACCATTGGCATAAATCTGAGCATCAACTTGTTTCCCAAAATAAAATATTGCTGCTTCTACCAATTGGAACCGGTCATCGCCCTTCTTTATGATGGCCGGAAAAGGATTCAGAGAAACGCCTGTTTTTACCGGTTTTTTAAAGGTCATATACCATGATGAAAGGTTCATTTGACTGCCGGTAACTCTGAATTTCATAGACTTTCCTTTTTCAACCTGCCCGTGTGGAATTCGTAAAATCATATATCCATGATGATCGCCATGCTGATCGACCATGATAGAATGGAATTGCAGGGAGGATCCATCTTCAGAAGGAACTTTCCATTCAGGGCGGGCATCGGTGTAAAATGAAAAACGTTGCTGCCCGTTAATGCTCAAATCCATACGTGCGCGTCCGGGACCTGAACCCAGCGCAGCGATCCACACAAAAGTTGCGAACTTTCCCTTTACTGATGCTGGCACCTGGTCCGATTCCCATTCCATAAAATCGAGGCCGTTGGTTGCCCTGATTAATATGGATTCGCGCTGACCTGGAATACAGGATGTATATTCAAAATCCAATCCGGATATTTTAGCTGCATAACCGTTGATCAGAAAATCGTCAGGCGTAAAAAATGATTGTCCAAATAATAAGCTCCCCGAAAGCAGGAAAACTGAAAGCAGCGAGTATGTATATTTTTTCATACTAAGTTTTTTTCTGGAATTCTAATTTCAAGTAGCTATTATTCATTTTCAAAAAACAGTCTGTGATTTCCGGATTTACTATACTTTTCAAAAGCTATTTTCAGAATAAGCTGTACAGGGTGTAGCCGGGGTTAAATTCCAGCTTGAACCTTCAGACACTAATGACAACCATATCGCAGTAACTCATCTAAAAAAAAATGACATCAATACCGGAAAGCAAATTTCATTTTGTATGATGCCAGGCATAATTCAGGCTGGAGTTTTAGTTAGAGCAGAGGTTCAATTTTAGCATAAAAATCATCATCAATCAGTCGTGCGCTGCCGATAATGGCTGCATTTTCCTTCAGTTCAGAAATAAAAATCCCAACATGCACATTGCTTTGCTCAAGCGATTGCTGCAGATAACCGCCGAATTTATCGTATGCGCCGGTAATATTGCCACCCAGAACAATGAGTCCTGCATCAAATTTCTTAATCCAGGGAGCCATAAAATTACCCATATTGGTACCGAATTCAGCAAACAATTGCTGTGCAATCTCATCCTTCTCACATAAATCGGAAAGTTGCTTAACTCCATGTACCTGTTTGCCCGTTAATTTGAGATATGACTTTTCGAACCAGCGGGTTGAGAAATATTCATCGGCTATACCCTCACCAAATGGCAAGTGCCATACACATCCGGAATCAGGCACTTCCTGTCCTTCAACCACCGGAATACCACCGTCAATAAAAGCAGAACCAAATCCAGTTCCAAGAGTGAGTGCTATAATTCGCTGAACACCCTGGCCAACACCTATCCAGGCTTCAGAAACAGCAAAAGCAGTGGCATCATTTATGAAACGGACCTGAACACTTTCTTCCAGCGATAGCCGGGTTTTAATTTCCGAACACACATCACATCCATACAGATTAGGGTATTTTTCGTTGCCTTCGAATAATCCTATTCCTTTTAAATAATCGAATGGACCGGGCATTGCAAATCCAATTCCGGCTATTGTTTCCTTGCCAACCACATCCATTGTTTTTCGGATGGCACCTACCCAGGAGCAAAGAATATCATCAGCTGAAGCCTTGTTATCAACCTTAGATTCAAAACAGGTTCCTTTGATTAATTGATTGACATTCAGGTCAACTGCACCACAACTGATGTGCGAACCTCCTATATCAATTCCTATTGCAATATGTCTTTTTTCCATATCCGTATACTTTATTAAATTTTTTTGAATTACCAGTGTAGAAGCTAACATGTTTCAACAAAGATATAATTTTTAAGAGAAAATTCACCCGCTGTTAATTTCTCAAATTGATTTATTTTACGGAAACTTTCAGGCGTATTACTGCGACCTCATTCATTTGAAATTTATTTTATATATTTGTTAACACTGGTAAGAATTCCGGAACAGGAAATTAATTTCAATCATTCAAACACCTTACAAAACGAACTATGCTTCAGATAATTGACATTCCAACTGAACAAACAACAGCAGCAACCGATGTTGTCATGGCAATACTTGCTTTGATTGTCACAATTAAAGTGTACAACACCGGAAAGGATATCGATTTTAAAAAGACCCGGATTTGGATGTGGGCTTTCGGCCTGTTAACCTTCGCATCAGCAACAGGGGCAATAGCACATGGATTTCAGATGAGTAAGCTTACCAATTTTATTCTCTGGCAACCTCTTAATCTGTCGTTGGGAGTTGCCATTGGTCTGTTTGTGGCTGGAGTAGTATATGATTACAGGAACTTTTCGTTACCCAGACCGTTGATTCCATTACTTCTTGTGTTTGCCATAATTTTCTATACAGTTACTGTCCTTATTCCAAATGCCTTTATCGTTTTCATTATTTACGAAGCTATTGCCATGCTCTTTGCATTTGTTGTGTATGCAATTCTGGCATCGCGAAACAAGTTAAAAGGAGCTGCCTGGATGGCAGGAGGAATTCTTGTTACTATTATTGCTGCTGCCATACAGGCAATAGAAACAATAAAAGTGACCTTCATTTGGGAATTTGACCACAATGGCATTTTTCATATTGTGCAAATGATAGGTCTTTTACTACTCCTGAAAGGATTGCAAACTGAATTTCATTCCCGATCGAAAGCAGTATAAAACAAAAGCCACCTTCCCTTGCAGAAAAGTGGCTCGATATAAGAATCGGGATTATTACAAACTCTGCCTGAGAAGATTTAAAGCTCCACCTGCTTTGAACCATTCTATCTGCATCTGATTATAGGAATGGTTAGACTTAATGCTGTCCCTGGATCCATCGGAATGGTTCAGGACGATAGTAAGTGGTGTACCGGGAGTGAATGTTGTAAGTCCGGTTATGTCAATTTTATCATCTTCCCGGATTAACTCATAATCATTTTTATCCGCAAAGGTAAGAGCAAGCATACCTTGTTTTTTCAGGTTGGTTTCATGAATACGGGCAAATGATTTTACGAGTATCGCTTTTACACCCAGATGGCGTGGTTCCATGGCTGCGTGTTCACGCGACGATCCTTCACCGTAATTTTCATCCCCGACAACTACAGAACCAAGGCCGGCAGCTTTATAATAACGTGCTGTTGCAGGAACAGTATCAGTTTCTCCATTTAGCTGATTCTTGATCATATTGGTTTTCTCATTGAAAAAATTCAACGCTCCGATAAGCATATTATTCGAAATATTATCCAGATGACCACGATAACGTAACCAGGGACCAGCCATCGAAATATGATCGGTTGTGCACTTTCCTTTTGCTTTAATTAACAATGGAAGTCCGGTCAGGTCAGTGCCTGTCCAGGCTGCGAAAGGATCCAACAACTGGAGTCTTTCTGAATCCGGCCTGACAACAATTGTTATTGCTGAACTATCGGCAGGTGGCGCCAGGTATCCGGCATCTTTTACGTCGAAACCTTTAGCCGGCAACTCCACGCCCTGAGGTTCATCCAGTTTTACCTTTTCACCTGATTCATTTACAAGATAATCAGTAACAGGATTAAAGCACAAATCGCCAGCTATTGCGTATGCAGTCACTATTTCGGGAGAAGCAACAAAGCTGTGGGTATTCGGATTTCCATCGTTTCGTTTGGCAAAATTGCGGTTAAACGAGGTTATAATGGAATTTCTGCGTTCAGGGTCATCAGTATGCCTTTTCCATTGACCAATGCATGGTCCGCAGGCATTTGCCATAACCACTCCTCCTATCTTATTGAAATCGCTGAGTAAACCATCACGTTCGGTGGTATAGCGGATCAGTTCAGAACCCGGGGTGATAACAAATTCAGCATTCACTTTCAGATTCTTTGCACTTGCCTGCCTGGCAACAGATGCTGCCCTTGTAAGGTCTTCATAGGACGAATTTGTGCATGAACCAATTAGCCCGACCTCCAGTTTCTGAGGATATCCTTTTTCTTTCACAACTTTAACAAACTCCGAAATAGGATATGCTGCATCAGGTGTAAAAGGACCATTTACATAAGGTTCGAGTGTATTTAAGTCAATTTCAATAACCTGGTCAAAATATTTCTCAGGAGCATTGTATACGTCCTCATCAGCTCGTAAATCCGAAATAATTTTATCAGCCAGTAAAGCTATCTCTTCGCGGCCTGTAGCTTTCAGGTATTCACTCATTTTTGAATCGTAACCAAAAATTGAAGTAGTAGCTCCGATTTCGGCTCCCATATTACAAATGGTACCTTTGCCTGTAGCTGAAATTGAATCGGCTCCGTCGCCGAAATATTCAACTATACAGCCGGTTCCACCTTTTACGGTAAGCAGTCCGGCTACTTTCAGAATAACATCTTTGGCTGAAGTCCAGCCACTCATTTTGCCGGTTAGTTTAACTCCAATGAGTTTGGGCATTTTAAGTTCCCATGCCATTCCTGCCATTACATCCATTGCATCAGCACCCCCAACGCCTATGGCAATCATACCCAATCCGCCTGCATTTACTGTATGCGAATCGGTACCTATCATCATTCCACCCGGGAAAGCATAATTTTCGAGTATAACCTGATGGATAATTCCTGCTCCCGGCTTCCAGAAACCTATACCATATTTTGCTGACACTGACTCGAGAAAATCATAAACTTCCTTATTCTGGGTAAGTGCCACACCCAGATCGGCTTCGGCTCCCACCGAAGACTGAATAAGGTGATCGCAATGAACAGTACTTGGAACCGCCGTACGGCTTTTCCCAGCTGTCATAAACTGCAGCAAAGCCATCTGGGCAGTAGCATCCTGCATGGCAACCCGGTCGGGACCAAAATTAACGTAGTCCTCACCTTTGCCAAAAGGCATGGCGGGAAGTTCATCCCAGAGGTGGCTGTATAGAATTTTTTCGCTGAGTGTTAACGGACGGTTAACTAACAAGCGGGCTTTTTCATTTTTGGAAGGTAATTCGGAATATACTTTCCTGATTAGATCAATGTCAAACAACATATTTACTGTATTTAAATAATTGGTATTTTACTCCGATAAAATTACATTGAACTTTTGAGTTAAACAATAAAATCAATCTTAAAAAAAGCTAAAACAAATACCACTCAATTTTAACGTAGTTCTTAGACATTGTATAATAGTGGTTTAGTAATAGTTAATCTTGCATTCAAATGGCTATCTAGGGTTTTTAAGCATACTTCAGATATATGGATTATACTATATTTTTATGTAGAAGCAACTACCTAAGAATTCAGCAACATTCAACAAATGCATAAAATACTATCTTTGTGGCTGGAATGAAGAAAATATTTCACATACTTTTACTTTTTATCCTGATAGCTCCTTTTGCAGCTACCTATATTGGATTTCGGGGTGAAAGGATCAGGATAAAAAAAGAAGTCAGGAATCTGATTCTGAATGGAATAAGTAACGAAGACCTGATTGTGATGAAATTTCTCAAGTCAGATTCGGAAACCAGACTTCGCTGGGAGCATTCGACTGAATTTGAGTATTCAGGTAAAATGTATGATGTGGTAAGAAGTAAAACCAGTATGGACTCAATAACACTCTGGTGCTGGTGCGACAACGATGAATCGCAACTGATAAAAGAATATAAATCACTGGTTGCAAAAGCTTTAGGCCAAAACCATCAGAAGCATGACAACAATACTAAACTAATTGAATATCTGAAGACACTCTATCTTCCGGAGGCATTCGCAGTTTCAGGGGAAATCTATTTAACAGCACCGGTTAATTCAATCAGCAATTATAGAATGTTATTAAATTCCAGTTTTATAGCTATTCAGAAACCACCCCCAAAATTTAAGTTTCTCAATACTTGAATTTTATCATAATCTACTGTAAAGCAGTAAGGTTAATCACATTTTTTTTGTACAAATCAATCTAATTACGATGAAAAAAACTTTCATTTTGTGGTTATTATTTGGATTTTTTGGAACAGGATACTCCCAGATAGTAACGATTACCGATAATGAAAACCTGCAGCCAATTGAGTTTGTTACCTTGTCAAGCGAATCACCAAGAGTAAATACGGTTACAAATTCTAAAGGACAGTCAGACATTTCTGCTTTTAAAAATGCTGTTATAATTGAAATCCGCATGCTTGGATATAAATCGGAAATATTCAGCTATGATCAGTTAAAAAAATCAGGATTTGCCTTGAAGTTAATTCCCGGAATAACCCTGGACGAAGTAGTTGTTTCGGCCTCTAAGTGGAATCAGATTTCGAGAGACATTCCGGCAAAAATCACCACGATATCATCCAAAACCTTTAAAATGCAGAATCCCCAGACTGCAGCTGATCTCCTGGGCAGTTCCGGCAAGGTGTTTATTCAGAAAAGTCAGCAAGGAGGAGGCAGTCCTATGATCAGGGGATTTGCCACCAACAGGCTTTTGTATGTTATTGATGGAGTTCGCATGAATACAGCGATTTTCAGGAGTGGCAACATCCAGAATGTTATATCCCTCGATCCTTTTGCAACTGAAAAAACAGAGATTTTTTTCGGACCAGGTTCAGTAATTTACGGTTCGGATGCTATCGGTGGTGTAATGAGTTTTCAGACATTAAGACCACAATTATCACTGGATCATGTACCTTTGATTACAGGGAATGCTGTAACCCGTTACTCTTCAGCCAACAACGAAAAAACAGCCCATTTTCATGTAAATGTAGGCTGGAAAAAATGGGCTTCTACAACCAGTTTTACCACTTACGATTTCGACGATCTCCGCATGGGAAGCAATGGACCGGATGAATATCTTCGTCCTTTCTATGTGCAGAGGATTGATAGTACTGATATGGTGATTACCAATGAAGATCAGCAGATACAGCGTCCTACTGCCTATTCGCAGATAAACATGATGCAAAAACTGCGTTTCAAACCAAATGCAAAATGGGATGTAGAATACGGATTTCATTATTCGGCTACTACAGATTATTCGCGGTACGACAGGCAAATACGCTACAAAAAAGGAATGCCACGTTACGGCGAATGGTATTACGGTCCTCAGAAATGGATAATGAACAACTTCAGTATTACCCATAACGGAAATACAGTCCTTTACGATGATTTGACAGTCCGGTTGGCACAACAATCATTTAAAGAGAGTCGCATCGACCGGGATATCAATAAAAACGATCGTCATATCAGGAACGAAGAAGTAGCAGCTTATTCACTGAATATTGATCTGAACAGAACTATTGGCAAAAAGCACAAACTGTTTTATGGTCTCGAAATGGTGCAAAATGATGTGACTTCGACCGGAATCGACGAGGACATTTCAACAGGTATAAGTGCTGCCGGTCCTTCACGTTATCCGCAATCGGTCTGGGCTTCCTATGCTGCTTATCTGAATTATCAATACAAACTATCAGAAAAAGCCGCCATTCAATCAGGATTGAGATACAATCAATTCAAACTTGATGCAACATTCGACAACACTTTTTACCCCTTCCCTTACTCGGAAATGAACATGAACGACGGGGCTCTTACGGGTAGCTTAGGGCTTGTATACAATCCAACAAACGATTGGGCTATCAGTGTGAATGCATCTACAGGCTTTCGCTCACCCAATGTGGATGATGCAGGAAAGGTATTTGACTCTGAACCAGGGAATGTGTTGGTACCCAATCCGGAATTGAATGCTGAATATGCTTACAACGCTGAATTTGGAATAGCAAAAGTACTCGCCGATGTTGTTAAAATCGACCTCACCTGCTATTATACTCTGCTGAATGATGCCATGGTGCGAAGGAATTTTACTCTAAATGGTCAGGATAGCATCATGTACGATGGCACTTTGAGCCAGGTACAAGCTATACAAAATGCTGCAGTAGCAAATGTATATGGAATACAGGCAGGTCTGGATGTAAAATTGCCACATGGTTTTGGACTTGCAGGCGATTTTAATTATCAGAAAGGCGAAGAAGAACTGGACAATGGATCAACAAGTCCTTCGCGTCATGCTGCACCTGTATTTGGATCAGCCAGGTTAACTTATTCGGCTGAAAAACTGAATATGCAGATTTATGCAGTTTATAGCGGCAAGAAAACTTTCGAAGAACTTCCGGTGGAAGAACAGGGCAAGACTGAACTATACGCCATTGATTCGGATGGCAATCCATGGTCGCCTTCATGGTATACTCTGAATTTTAAAGCAATGTATCAGTTAACCGATAATTTTTCATTGAGTTCAGGTCTTGAAAATATTACAGATCAGCGTTACAGGCCTTATAGTTCAGGTATTGCAGCTCCCGGACGAAACTTTATTATTTCGGTAAGGGCTGCCTTCTAATTGATATTTTTAGAGGCAGAGTTACAATTTGACCAACAAATTCTGATTTCATTAAATGGCAAAGAGCCGCATCTGATTATTCATTTGCGGCTCTTCTTTTAGTTTTAAATAATTTAAGGCGGTCATAAAGTGATTCTATGTACTAAACGTAGATTAATTTATGGAAGTTTCATTTATTCTTTTCCTCTTTCACCAGTAAACTGGTCATCCTTGTTTTTGAATAACACGTTGAATGTGGTAAGACTGCCATAGATGCGGGTAATATACTGCTCAAGGTCCACCTTTTCCTCATCGGTAAGGTTGCTCGAATTAATCCGCTGCTCCATAACCCGAACCCGGTCACGAACCATTACTATCTTATGGAAAAAAATGTCGATTGGCACTTCCTTTTCTTTTAATGTTTTATCGCCCGGAAAAAGCACCATTTTGCCTCCTGCCCACTTCTGACCCAGAGGCACTGTTTCCTGTATATCACTGAAACGGCGCAATACCCTGATCAGGCTTTTTTCAATCTTTTCATAGGTGGAAAGGTCCGAAGGCGTTTCTACAAGTTCAATAACTTCCATCCCCTCATAATCGCGCATGATCTGTCGGACACCATGTTCGATAAATCCTATTTCGTAAGCATCGGATCTGATTTGAACAACCACTCCTTTTCCAAACTGTGGATGTTTGACCCGCGAACCAACTCCTAATACTATTTCTGACATACTATTTTAATTTAAAACCCCCTGCAAAAATAGCACTAATTGCCAGTTTTAAATATTATGCTAAATATTTTTGATTTAATAAAAATGATGAAAGCAAAAAAAAAACAGGGATAGCATTCTTACTATCCCCGTTTTGTAAACTAATAAATCAACTTCTATTGGATAAATACCTATCTCACTTGTTGTTTTTAAGTTCATTAATTTCTTTTTCAAGTCTGTCGATCACAGCTTGTTTATCCTGAAGTTGTTCGATAAGCAACTGCTGTTCCTGCATTGCTTTTACGAGGACAGGGATAATTTCGGAATATTTTACTCCGTACGAATCACTTTCAATCTGACCTCTGCCGGCTTCAGCAGCTTTCTGAATTTCTTCGGCTGAAGCATAGGAATGTACAACAGCATCTGGAATTACCTGCTCTAGTTCTTGCGCAACAAAACCAAGATTGGTACCTGTTCCTACGCGGCTTTTTTCATCCTTCCACCTGAAACTTACCGGATTAAGCTTCATTACAGAACTGATACCATAATCAAGCGACTGTATATCCTCTTTATCACGCTCATCTGAAGTTTGTATTGTACCATTTGTTGCCCATACTGCTGACCATTTATAGGATGTTGAACCTAATGTTGTAGTTCCGGATGTCCAGGGAACAAACATATAATTAGACGATGCATCTACATCAGCATTAGCAATAATACTTGCTGTACCACTGCCGGAAGCAATTTTACCCATACCTAGTCCCCAGGTATTGTTTCCAAACAAAAATCCACCTCCTGAAGTTCCTGTAGCTCCACCATACAATACAATCCTGCCTTCTTCACCATAAAAATTGTCAAGCCGGACAAGGTCGCCTGCACCTCCATCAAAAAATTTGGCCAGAATGGCTGTTGTGCTTGCTGTTGCTCCACGGGCATTTGTAAAAACTGCTGTTGCATCGGTACTGTTGTTCTCGGCAAAAAGTGAAACACCCCCTGCATTTGCATTTTTCAAATGTGCTGTAGGATATGCAAGTCCTCCTCCGTCATTTTCAACATTCAGGTGTCCGACATTGGCAAAAATATTACCAATGTTCATTTTGCCATCGGCTGTCAGAACCATACGCGAAGCCGCATTGGTGCCAAAGTAAATCGGTTTATTTTCATAATTCCAGAGGTAGCCTTCTCCATCATACCTCATACCAAACAACATTCCATCAGTGGATGTTTCTCCAGAGGAGGTATTATTAAATCTCACGTAAGCATCATTGGCACCAGTTGAAAGATTTAATACTGAATTAGGAGCATTTGTACCTAATCCAAATTTGCCATCTTGCGTAAATGTGAATCTATCATAGCCTCCCATATTGATTTTAAATTTATTGGCATCCAGTCCGTCATAATATATCCAACCCAGATTCGTGTTATTGTTGCCAAAACTTACAAATGGCTTTCCTGTAGTTTCGGTTGATGAAATATTCATACCTGCCCAGTTATTATTAGGAGCAAAATTTAGCCTGAATCTGTCAGCCCCACCTCCTATTGCAGCAGTAGCACCAATACCTACGAAGTTTCCATCATCAAAAATCTGGGAATTTCCCCCGGCAGTAGCACTTGTAAATTTTACAACCTGATTGGCCGTTCCACTCATGCTTCCCCCGCCACTCGAAGGCAATGTAACCGTATTACCACTGCTGATAGATAGCTGGTCGCCACTTATCGAAAGACTTTGTATTTCATTATTGGGATTTGCATCGTTATCATCGTTATTCAGAACATCTTTGGCATATTGTGCATAAGCTACACTCAGAAGTTGATACGAACCCATATCAGTATAGGATGTTCCTCCTGTAGGATCAATTTTTATGTTAAGAAATTTAGGACCGTTTCCCCAGGGTATACCGCTGAACGAACCCATGGTTGCTGTACCACCTCCAATTTCGACACTGAAAGTACCCAGCGAATTGGTAAGTGCTGTGTGAGTTTCCGAAAACAGGTCAGGACCCGAAGCAGATGATTCTCGGACCGTAAATTTTATTCCGATGGTGTGATTAGTAATAGGATTGCCTGAAGCATCGCGGGCAACAGCCTGATAGTTCATTTTTTGAGGCACCTGTGCAAACAACAGTGTGTTAAAACACAGAAAAACAGATAAGGCTATAAATTGTAAAACAGTTTTCATAGAAATGTATTTGAATTATAAATTTGAATTATTTAACAATTGTGAGTTTGTATGAACATGCATAGTTTTGCGAACCTTCTCCCCCAGACAGTTTAAAAATATAAGATCCGTCAGGTAGAAATGAAAGATTAAATTCTGATTGAATATTCCCCTGATAGTCAGCATTAAAATATCCGCGTTTCATTTCCATACCCTGCATATCCAATATCCTGTAGTTACTTTCTCCTCCAGCCGGTAGTATTCCACTTATATGAAATATACCTGATGACGGATTTGGATAAACCGAGAACGTAGTATTAGAAACTACAAGCCCGTTAATTGACACATAAAGTTCATCACCTTGCTGATATCCCTGGGTAATATAAAATGAGGAAGGTGAAGTTGAAGCTGTAGGCCCGGCCTGACCAACTGTCCAGGAAAGGGACACCCCTCCTGCTGTTGAATTGTTTCCTGCTGTGGATATTACTTGCCGGGGTAGCTGTTGTGCCCACAAAAAACCTGGTAAAGCAATAGTAAAGAGAAACAAATACCATTTTCCTTTCATAAGTAGATAGATTTAATGAATAATAAATTTTCCTATTGCAAATATACAGAATCAAACATATTAAAACTATTCAATATATAGTGGCTCTTGACATGAACCACATCAAGTTTTTATATAAATCAGCCTATAGTGCAGGTTTGCAATATCTTACTACCATGCAGCACGAGTGTTAACTATATGTTAAACTTACCAAATGCAAACTGAATAATATTTTCCCACGCTTGCTCTCTGTACAAAATATCTGATAACACTTTGTTAATCATGTACATAACAGAGTATGTTTAAATTGTCATGAATAAATCCATTTTCAAAACAATTTACTTGCGAGGCTGTTATTAATATTTCAAATTAAAAACAATGAAAAATATTGCAATTTTAGGAACCGGAATGGTTGGCGATGCTATAGGCACAAAACTGGTATCGCTAGGTTATAAAGTGAAGATGGGATCAAGAACTTCAACAAACGAAAAGGCCACGGCCTGGACTGTAAAAAACGGCGACCTGGCTTCGAACGGCACATTTGCAGCTGCAGCAGCTTTTGGAGAGATTATTTTCAATTGTACCCAGGGTCAGGTATCACTCGAAGCACTTCAGCTGGCAGGAAGAGAAAATCTGCAGGGCAAAATTCTTGTTGACGTTGCCAATCCTCTTGATTTCTCAAAAGGAATGCCTCCATCGCTTAGTGTATGTAATACCGATTCGCTTGGTGAAGTAATTCAGCGTCAGTTTACTGATGTAAAAGTGGTTAAAACGCTCAACACTCTTAATTGTCAGCTGATGGTTAATCCCGGATTACTAAAAGATCCGGGTAACCTGTTTATTTGCGGAAATGATTCTGAATCAAAAACGGAAGTCGGGAAATTGCTAAAGGAGTTTGGCTGGGAGAAAATAATTGATCTGGGTGATATCTCTGCAGCAAGGGGAACAGAACAACTTTTGCCAGTCTGGGTAAGACTGATGGGTGCTTTGAACACTCCCATGTTCAATTTCAGTATAGTTCAATAATAAGTAAGAAAGACTTTACCTGTTCAGTATGTTTTTGTGAATGGTAAGTACCTGAGGAATCAGCATACTTACTTCATCATTAACAATCCAATAATCAGATATTTTTTTCTTGTCTTCCTGCCTCCATTGGTTTCGCATACGTTCGAGAACCATATCTTGAGATATACCATCCCTTTTCATGACTCTTGAAATACAAAGCTCTTCGGGGGCCATGACGAGAATATTTGCATTGAATAACTTGTCGAATCCACTTTCGAACAGTATTGCAGCTTCATGCAAAACATAAGATTCGTGGCTATGCTCAAGACACCATTCTGAAAAATCAGCCATTACCAGAGGATGGATCAGATTATTAAGTTCAACCAGTCTATCCTTATTATTAAACACAATAGCAGCCAATGCCTTACGATCCAGTTGAAAATCGGTATTAAATAATTGTCTGCCAAAAATTTCAGCAATCTTTGATTTCACAACATCGGTTTCAATAATCTTCCGGGCTGCCGAATCCGCATGATATACAGGTATTCCAAGCACTTCAAATATCCTGGCAACAGTCGATTTCCCTGTTCCAATATTACCTGTAAGGCCGATTCGTATCATTTGGAAATAATAATGTATTCCACTTCCGAAGGAATTATCTTCAGGACTTTTACCTGTTCTGGGATTTTCGACATGGTAACCAGAAGTTTTTTACCATTCACTGAAGTGGGAAGAAATTCAACCTGGCTTGTGAAATCAGAAGCTTCTATATGTGGGTAAACTGATAAAGGTACCCTGCACAGCACTTCAACTTTATCAGGAAACACCTTAATATTCTCAGTGGTATTGCCGGTAATGGCAACAGGAACCATAAAACCAGCTTCAGTTACCTGCTCTACCTGAAATTTAACCTCAACCGAATCACTTGAATATTTGATCAAGCCGGAAGATTTCCCTTTGAACAAAGTAATTTTCATCCGGACACTGCTATCGAGTTGAGTGAGGTTAAGCCTGTTGGTTTTCACAAAAGTCAATGTATCAATTATACTCTTGATACTTGAAACAGTAATGAATTTGGGCGAAAATTCAATGCTGTCGATAAGATCGTATTGCCCGCTCAGAGTATATGACAAATCCAGCTTAACGGGCACATTTTTGCGGTAAATTTCCGAAAACCTAAAGAAAAGAGTATCTGGTTTTATGCTGGTTATCTCTTTTTCGAAACGAATCTGTGAGCCTAACTGTTCAATAATACGCGATGAAGGAAGAAAAGCAACATATCCATCGGCGGTTGGCCGTATCTTCAATGTAGATAAATCAATGGCGAGTGTCCGCTTGCGTGTGGCATATTTTGCAGCCAGCAATTCAAACCCCTGGGCATTCATATTAATACGGATAATACTGTCACCACTGTTAGTCAGTATGAGATTCTGCGGTGCATTGGTAAAACTAACGTTATACCTGATTTCATCATTATAATCCTTCATCAACTCAATAAACAGCCACATCAGAATACTGATAACAAGACAGACCAGAAAAACAATCAACCTCGGATGAGATTGATGTTCTTTCCGGCCTGTTTCATTTGTTCTGCCAGTTGAATCGGTTTGGCTGTCGATGGCCATAATGAAGAAAAAAAGTAAAAAAGTACAGATCAGAAATTACCGGCCTGATTATTTTGCAGGTTCACCGGTTAACTGATCCTGAGCATCAGTTGCAACTGCTGATTTCTCGAGACGAAGTTTAACGCCACCTTCTACTTCGATGGTACAGGTAGTTTCCTGCATTTCAACGATACGGCCGTGAATACCACCTATTGTGATTATCTTTTGACCTTTAGCCAAACCCTCTCTGAACTTTTTCTGGTCTTTCTGCCTTTTAACCTGAGGACGGATAAAGAAGAAATAAAAAACTACAAAAATAAGTACAAGAAAAATGAGTGAGCTGGCCATTCCGCCACCGCCTGCACCTTGTCCCTGAGGAGGTGCCATTAGTAAAATGCTAAGTAAATTCATGTGATTTTTGGATTTGTGTTATTGATTAGTAATTACTTTGAAACAATTTAGTATTAAATATCTTCTGCTTCAACCACTTGTGACTGAATCCGCAGGGTGGTGTTAGGTGGTTGGGTGTTCGAAAATACGGTTATGGTTTTCGACTGTAAACCATGACGGCCTTCACTGTCGAAGCTTACATCAATGGTTGCTCCTTCTCCGGGCTTTATAGGCTGCTTAGGAAAAGAGGAAACAGTGCATCCGCAGGATGTACTTACATTTGAAATAATAAGTAATGATTTGCCTGTATTTTTGAATTTGAACGAATAAGTTACCTGCTCGCCTGAAATAAGTTTGCCAAAATCATGAAAGTCTTTTTCAAAGCTCAGTATAGGCAAAGCATTCTTGTCATAGGATGCCCCGGCTGAGTTGGGATTCGTTACCACATCAGCAGGGAGGTCGGTACTGTTTCCTGAACCACACGAGAATAATGTGGTGGCAATAAAAAGAAGGAAAATTAAATATATGAGATTCGTTTTCATTTTCTGTTCGGTTATTCAGGGTGCAAAAGTAACAATTAGCTGCTTTAAGTTAGTTAAAGTGATGAAATATCGCGGATGATATAAACACAATAATCACCCAGGTAGGTAAAACCCGCTTTCGTATACAACCCGAGAGCTCTGACATTATCTTTATGCACTTCAAGTTTAATCTGCATTCCCAGGCTTTTTGCAAAATTCAGAGATGCATTTAATAATATGCCGGCAAGTCCATTTCCCTGATATTCCTTCATTATTCCAAAATGATGCAGATAGGTACGTCTTCCGTCAATTGTCAGCCACGACGTCCCTGCAATACATCCGGAAACACTATCAATTATCAGCAAGAGCTTCCCTCCCATCTCAATTGTATGCCGGATTACGTCTTCATTATCTCCGCGGTGTGCTCCTCCTAAACCAAGGCTCTGCCATACAATGATCACTTCAGAATAATCACTTTCAGCATAATCACGTATAAAAAATGTGGACTCCATTTCTGATGTATGACTACTATTTTACTGCAAACTCACTTATCGGTTGTAAATCCTGAAATACAGATCATAAATTACTTACTCCATTAATCCCCTTCCGGACTTCTTAATTATACCCTGTTCCTTGTAATCAGCAATCAACTTATCGAGTACTCCATTGATGAATACTTTACTCTTTGGAGAGCTGTATTCTTTCGACAGTTCAATGTATTCGTTCAGGGTAACTTTAATAGGAATTGAAGGAAATTCAATCAGCTCCGTAATAGCCATTTTGATAAGAATAGTATCCATCACCGCTATGCGTTCCAGATCCCAGTTGGCTGCCCGTTCACTAATAACAGCATTAAAATCACTGCTGTTAATCAACGTCTTACGGTAAAGGCGCTTAACAAATTCCAGATCTTCACTTCCTTCGGCATTATTCTCATCCTTTAGTAGAGTGGGAAGGCTGGTAAATTCATCGGCCTTTTCTTTAAACCCCTTAATGGTTTTGTCAACCATCATAATTGCAGTATCAAAATCTTCGGTCCAGTAAATGCTACGTTCATCAAACAGGCTCCTTAGGTGCTCCGATTCCGAAAACATACGCAGAATTACCATTTCAACAACATGCTTGTCATCATTGTAAGTGTTTTCAGGCTTATTCATGTATGATATGTAACCTTCTTCTTCGCGCATCAGGTTGTAAAATTTCCTGATCATTTCTTCTTCATCAACCCAGTTGATTTTATATGCAGCATTCCGTTTCAGATAATCACGGTTATTGGATAACTGACGTATTAACCTGTTTTCGAGAAACCGAAGGTTTGGATTGAGGTCTTCGGGCGTTGGGAGGTGCTTCAGACGGTTTTCCTCTGTGCGTCGCCGGGCAAAATCGGCTAACTCGATGATAAGCGAAAGCTGGTAGATATAGAGTTCGTAGAGTTTATCGAGGCTGATAATTAATTGTTTTTCGCCGGCATTGATACTTTCAGGACCTTCCTGTTGAAAAGCGTAAATTGCCTGCATTACTTTAATCCGAAGAAACCTTCTGCTTAGCATAAAATGTAAATGAACCGTTGATGAATAAGTTTGCAAAGGTAGGAATTTTGAAGATTCAGCAGGCTGATTCTTCAAAATACAAATCCAACAATTTTACTGGCGTTGCTGAATGAAATATTATTTCTACATTTGCGAAGAAGATGTAGTTTTAGTTTAACCAGTAATGTTACCAACGATGGAAGATTTTGATCATATGGATACAAGGGAAGATGTATTCTCGAGAGCGGTGAAAGCAGGAAAACGTACTTATTTTTTTGATGTTAAAAGCACACGCGATAAAGAGCTTTACATTACTATTACTGAAAGTAAAAAACGCTTTGACAACGCTTTAGGCAAATTCGTTTACGACAAGCATAAGATATTTCTTTATCAGGAAGATTTCGAAAAATATATGCACGGTCTACAGGATGCATTCACCTTTATCGAAACCGGTATTGAGCCCCCCGAACGAGTTTATAAAGAAATAAAAAGACTTTCGGACATTGGTTTAGAGAATCCTGACACTGAATCTACCATATAAAATACTACCCTTACCTTTTATTTACATCAACAATAACTGACCTGATATTACAAGGTTCAAATTCTCATTTTAATATTGAAACTTATGAACACAGGTGCAAAACAGCATGAGGTTTTCCGTACCTTTGCCTGCATATAATTTGTTTGATCTAAGCAGCAAGTGCAAAGAAAACAGCACTCAATTGACTGGTTTTTAACAGAATAATTTTAAAAAGACACTACGAATGGGAAAAATAATCTCCATAGCCAACCAGAAAGGCGGAGTCGGGAAAACAACCACTGCCATCAATCTGGGCGCCGCCCTGGCTGTATTGGAGTTCAAGACATTAATCATTGATGCTGACCCTCAGGCAAACGCAACATCGGGAGTTGGTTTTGATCCCAAAACCATCAAAACCAGTATCTATGAGTGCATAATCGAAGAAGTTGAAGCAAAAAATATAATTCTGAGTACCGAAACTCCAAATCTTTTTCTGCTTCCTGCTCATATCGATCTGGTTGGTGCTGAAATTGAGATGATCAACCTCCCCAACCGTGAAGTCATGATGCGCAAAGTAGTAGAAAAACTTCGCGATGATTATGACTTTATACTTATTGATTGTTCCCCATCACTAGGATTAGTAACTGTGAATTCGCTCGTTGCTTCCGATTCAGTAATAATTCCCGTACAATGCGAATATTTTGCACTCGAAGGGCTTGGCAAATTACTCAATACCATTAAAATAGTTCAGTCGAGGCTGAATCCAAAACTCGACTTCGAAGGCATCCTTCTAACGATGTATGATGGTCGACTGCGCCTTTCGAACCAGGTTGTTGAAGAAGTGAAGACACATTTCCAGGATATGGTTTTCAATACTATAATATCCAGGAATACACGTCTGGCCGAAGCACCCAGTTTCGGACAAACTGTTCTGATGCACGATGCCGGAAGTACCGGATCACTGAATTACCTGAATCTGGCCCGCGAAGTCCTGCAAAAAAACAAAATGACTTCCCTTACACAAGATCAAAAAGAAATAAAGGTTCAGGAATAATGGCAATTCAAAAAAAGACAGGACTAGGTCGTGGCTTGAGTGCTATACTCGAAAGCCCTGAGACTGATATCACATCGAAAGACATTTCAGGTAACTACGTGGCTGGTGCAATTGCGAACCTACCAATAGTAAAAATTGAGACCAATCCATTTCAGCCCAGAGAAGATTTTGATGAAGCTGCATTAAAGGAATTATCTCAGTCCATCCTTGAACAAGGTATAATTCAACCTCTTACCGTCCGAAAAATGGGATACGACAAGTATCAGCTAATTTCGGGTGAACGAAGATTCAGAGCTGCAAAAATTGCCGGAATCGAAGCTGTACCCTGCTATATCAGGGTAGCAAACGATGAGCAAATGCTGGAATGGGCTCTTATCGAAAATATTCAGCGCGAAAACCTGAATGCGATTGAAATTGCCATCAGCTATAACCGTCTGATTGAAGAATGCAGCCTTACCCAGGACGAACTGAGTAAAAAAGTAGGCAAGAACAGAACCACTGTAACTAATTATATGCGCTTACTCAAATTGCCGGCCGAAATACAGGCAGCATTGAGAGACGGTTCTATAAGTATGGGCCATGCCCGAACCTTGGTAAACGTTGATACCGAAGCCCGACAACTGATAATTACACGTAAAATTATAGCCGAGGAACTTTCAGTGCGTGAAGTCGAAAAGCTGGTAAGAGAGATCGACAAGGTGGCTGTTCAGAAAAATAAATCCGGAAATATTGCATTACCGTTAAAGTATGCAACCATGAAAGATTCTATTCAGGAGGTTCTGAACCGTAAAATTGAATTGAAGCGCACTCCAAAGGGAAAAGGCAGCATAATCATACCTTTTACCTCTGATGACGATCTGGAACAAATTATTTCGAAGCTGGGTATTTAATCGGACAAGTGATAAAAAAAGCAATATTCAGATACAAACTCGCTGACCTTATTATGCTGGTATCCTGTTCACGAAAGGTTCAGCATTTCAGCTTAATACTTATCTGTTGTTTTGCGGGCTTGTTTTCATCAGAAAACGCCTCCGCACAGGATACAATTCCGCCAATTAAGCAAGTTGAAACCAAACCTGTCAGTTATCATTCTCCCCGGAAAGCTACTATTTATGCTATGGTATTGCCAGGGCTGGGCCAGGTATACAACCAGAAATACTGGAAATTACCTATTGTATATGCAGGTTTCGGGACTTTAATTTATTTTATCAATAAAAATACCAAAAATTACAGGGAACTCAAAGATGCATACAACTATGTGTCGGTTACTAAAAAAATAAATTACCCTCCTGTTCCAGTAAATATTTTCTATCCGATTCCTGCCCCCCCTAATGACTGGGCAGTCAAATACACCGAAGATCAATTGCTCGAAGGCCGTGATTATTATCGCCGTAATCTAGAGTTATCCTACATTTTTACAGGAGTATGGTATATTCTTACAGTAGTTGATGCGGTTGTTGACGCCCATTTTTTCGATTACGATATCAATGATAACCTCACATTGCAGGCGAGGCCATGGGTACCTTCGCTTGGAACAGATACAAATTACGGGATGGCTGGAGGAATGAACCTGACATTACGATTCTGACAGTATCTCAGAATAATTTATTTAAAGAGCATTTGGGTTAATATCAGTGTAAAGGAAGTATACTTTCTTCAAGAGTAAAGCAGTAAAACTGGATTTTATGAAAATAGCACTTCTGGGTTATGGTAAAATGGGTCACGAGATTGAAAAAGCAGCAATCGGAAGCGGCCACTCCATTCATCTTATACTTGATAATGAATCTGATTGGAATTCAAAAAGTTCCTTTCTGACTGAATGTGATGTAGCCATAGAATTTTCGGTACCTTCAACGGTTATACAGAATATAAGCAGATGCATTGAGTCGGGTATTCCTGTTGTAGTCGGTACTACAGGCTGGTACGATCAACTTCCTTTTGTAACCGGACTTTGCAACAGTAACAACGGTACTTTATTTTATGCTTCCAATTTCAGCATAGGTGTAAATATTTTCTTTGAAATAAACCGGAAACTTGCTTCGCTGCTTCAGGCATATCCATCGTATTCTCCTGCAATTACCGAAGTTCATCACACTCAAAAGCTTGATTCACCCAGCGGAACGGCAATTACTCTGGCAAACGAAATTATAGCTTCTAATTCAAGATATACGGGCTTTACTGATACAAATTCATCTTCTGATAAAGTCCCCGTGACATCAATCCGCGAAGGTACTGTTACTGGTAAACATACAATAACCTGGAGTTCAGAGGTTGACCAGATTACTATTTCGCACGATGCCCGAAACAGACAGGGGTTCGCCTTTGGCGCTGTAATGGCAGCTGAATGGGTAAAGAACAGAAAGGGAGTATTTACAATGAGTGATTTAATGAACCCATAAAAAACCTTTCTGTTGATTTGCTTATAAATCAGCATTTTAACACATTTTAACGTAACCACACCTTTCACCTTGTAACTTTTGGCAGATATTTGCACCTAAGTAGTAGCTGATTGGTCTGATCAAAACACTGACAAAAATCAAAATCCTACCAAATTAATAAAATAACTAAAACTACCACTTATGGATCTGATGACCATACTTTTACTTATCCTCATCCTTTTCCCAATGTTGAATTACTGGATATTCAAGGATGCAGGCATTGAAAGTTATAAAGCCCTTATACCCGTTTACAATTACTATATCTGGTTGAAGGTGATCGGGAAACCCTGGTGGTGGCTTCTGCTTTTGCTTATTCCCTTCATAAACTTTTTCATGGTTATGCTGATGCTGGTTCAAACAGCGATAAGCTACGGCAAACACAGACTTGGCGAGCAGGCATTGGCTGTATTAGTGCCTTTTGTTTACATTCCTTATCTTGGAGTGTCAGAAAAAGAAAAATACATTAAACCCGAAGACAGGATTAAAGTAAAAAAATCTCAGGTACGTGAATGGACTGACGCCATCATTTTTGCCGTGGTCGCTGCTTCCATTATCCGGATTTTTATGATCGAAGCGTATACTATTCCAACTTCCTCAATGGAGAAGTCATTACTGGTAGGCGATTTCCTGTTTGTGAGCAAGCTCAGTTATGGCCCTAAGTTACCCAACACACCGCTTGCCTTCCCGTTTGTGCATCATACAATGCCAATGAGCAAGTACACAAAATCTTATGTTGAATGGGTAAAATGGCCTTTTTACCGCTTTCCGGGATTAACAACCATAAAACATGGAGATGTGGTGGTATTTAATTATCCTGATGGAGATACTGTAGCACTGAAACAGCAAAACCAGAGTTATTACGGTTTGGTACGCCAACTTGGCCGCGAGCGTGTGTGGAATGACAAATTTAATTTTGGCGACATCGTTTCGCGCCCTGTCGATAAGCGTGAAAATTATATAAAACGCTGTATTGGTCTGCCCGGCGATACTATCAGGATTATTGATGAAACCGTTTATATCAACGGAAAAGCATTTGAATTTCCTGAGCTTTCGCAATTTATGTATCAGGTTAAAACGGATGGAAATCCTATCAACAGGAGAATACTTAACAAACTCGATATCACTGAAGATGTTCAGTTAACTGAAACCGGTGATCAGGTTATAACTCTTACCCAGGAATCAGCAGCCAAACTGAAAGAACTCCCTAATGTAATTTCTGTCGATAAAATCATACAACCCAAAGGCTACTGGCAGCCATATATTTTCCCCTTCGATTCCTCTTATTCGTGGAATGTAGACAATTTCGGACCTTTGTACATCCCCAAAGCAGGTGCAACTGTAAAACTGACTCTTGAAAACCTACCGCTGTATGAACGTATTATCAATGCCTACGAACTAAATACGCTGGAAGTAAACAACGGCAAAATCCTGATTAATGGGAAAGAAGCAACTACCTATACTTTTAAACTCGATTATTACTGGATGATGGGCGATAACCGTCATAATTCAGCTGACAGTCGTTTCTGGGGGTTTGTTCCTTCCGATCACATAGTAGGTAAAGCTGTATTTGTTTGGCTTTCGCTTGATAATAACAAATCCCTGCTTGATGGTAAAATCCGCTGGAACAAATTATTCCGTTTTGTTCATTGATTTTTCCGAAACTGAACCAAATTCATCGCAGTACAATTTATATTGTATTGTATCGTTTTAACTAGACAAAAACTAAAACTAACCATTTCTGATACTTATGAAACGTAATTTCATTCTTGCTTTTTTCCTTTTCTGCCTTCCTGTAGCTGTACTATTTGCCCAGGGAAATACTAAAAAATTCACGGGTACAATCACATATAGGATTACGTATCCGGCAGCAGCAACCAATCCAATGGTGGCTTCCTTACCCACCACCCTCGAAATGCAGATTTCCGGTAATAAAGCTAAAACAGAGATGACACTGCCATTCGGCAAAAACACCATCATTATTAATGGCGACGATTTTAGTGTCATCAGGTTGGTGGATATGGAAAGCGGAAAGTATTTTGTAAAGAAAACGAAAGAAGATTTCAATATGCCCTCTACACCACTGGTAGTGCAATTGAAAGAAACAAAAAAAATCGCCGGTCAGAATTGCAAAGCAGCAGAAGTTAATATTGTTGCCGGCACTAAGACGAATAAAACCAAGTTATTCTATTCTGATGAACTCGGCAGCAACAACATTTATTTCAACACTCCCATAAGGTCAATAAATGGAATTATGCTCGAATTTGAATACAACCTTATGGGCATGCCAATTCAACTCAGTGCTATATCAGTGAATCCGGGCCGTGTTTCGAACAAAATTTTTGAAATTCCGGCTGGTTACACCGAAACAACCGAAGCCAAACTTCGTGAGATGAGAGGACCAATGAAAAAATAAGTCTGGTTTCGATTCACTAAAAAAAAAGAGATCTTTTTCTTCTTTCGGAAAAAGGTCTTTTTTTATGATACAAAATGCGCTTCAACACTTTAGTGAAAATTTCATATTTTTGCACACTAAGGACTTACGGAAACAAAAAGCCAAACTCACACATTACCACTCAAATATATTATCCGCCATATAATAATGCTCCAATACACATCCAATTCGCTTCCTAAAAATACGCTTAAGAACGAGCAGGTAGTTGTTGCGCCTGAGCCAAAAGAAAAGAAGAAATCGCGGCCTCAGAATAACCGTGAGGAGGAAAATCTTAATCCTCAGACTACACGTCTTGAGAAGCTGTCGCAGGTTATAGGCGTTTTTTCATTACTTACGGCATTTTTCCTGTTTGTAGCTATTGTATCGTTTCTGATAAATTGGTTTTCAGGAGAATCAGATGATATTTTTTCAGGAGTTGGATTCAGGCAGATACTATCAGATGATACACTTGAAGCCAATAATCTTGGAGGACGGCTGGGTGCTGCATCCGCTCTGCTTCTTGTTAAAGAAGGATTTGGAATAGGCTCATTATTCATTCCCGTCTGGCTTTTTGTACTTGGAGTGCGGCTTTCACTCAAACACAAAATAATTGCTTTGGGTGCCGGTTTTGGATTTATCCTTTTGTCGATGGCATGGCTTTCAGTTACATTAGGTTTTTTATTCCGCAATTCGTATCTTTCCATACTTGGGGGCATTTCAGGTTATGAATCGTCCTTGTATCTTGAGGGTCTGATGGGGAAAATGGGATTGATGCTGACACTCATTTTTATTTTTATAACTTTTCTGGTTATTGTTTATAATTTTTCTCTTCACAAAATACGTCCCTGGCTTGAGAAACGTAAAAATGATAAATTATCGCAGGAACAGGATAGTATGCTGAATACTGACCCTGAGTTTACAATCAATGCCCGTAATTCGAATCAGGAAGTTCCTGTCGACAAATACAATACAGTTGAATATGCCGTTAATGATTTTGAAAAAGTTGTAACACCAGAGAAACCTTTGACCCAGCAAAAAAAGGCAAATGGAAATGAACAGGCAACCAATACACAATTTGAACCTGTAGTGATGCCGAAAACTAAACCAATTGTCAATACTCAGGTCGAGTTTACAGTTGAAACTGCCGAAACACCTGCTCCTTTGCCAAAAATCGAAACTGATGTTACAAATTCCGGATTCGACATTGTAAGACCTCCAAGCGGGATTTCAACTCAAAAACCAACTGAAACCGAAATTGAGCATCATACAATGGATACGGCATACGATCCAAGGCTCGATCTTGCCACCTTTAAGTTACCCACAATCGATTTACTTGACGAATACGGTGCTGGTACCATAAGTGTTACCAAAGATGAACTGGAGGCAAATAAGAACCGTATTGTTTCTACACTGGGCAATTATGGAATTCAGATTGATAAAATTAAAGCTACCATCGGACCTACGGTTACTCTTTATGAGATAATTCCAGCTCCCGGAGTGCGCATTTCAAAAATTAAGAATCTGGAGGACGATATAGCCCTCAGTCTCTCAGCGCTTGGCATACGAATTATTGCCCCGATTCCCGGCAAGGGTACTATTGGCATTGAAGTTCCAAATCAAAACCCGGCAATCGTCGGAATGAAATCACTCATCGCTTCTGAAAAATTCAACAGCAATCATTTTGATCTTCCTTTTGCAATCGGGAAGACCATTTCGAACGAGGAATTTGTTGCCGACCTGACAAAAATGCCGCATATACTTATGGCCGGAGCTACCGGGCAAGGTAAATCCGTCGGGTTGAACGCCATTATCACCTCTCTCCTTTTTAAGAAACATCCATCGGAACTCAAATTCGTGATGGTTGATCCGAAGAAAGTTGAGTTGACCCTGTTCTCAAAAATTGAGCGCCATTATCTTGCCAAACTACCTGATTCCGAAGAAGCAATCATTACTGATACCCGGAAAGTAGTAAGGACTCTCAATTCGCTGAATATTGAGATGGACAACCGCTACGACCTTCTCAAAGATGCGCAGGTGCGTAATATTAAAGAATACAACACCAAATTTATAGCGCGGAAACTCAATCCACTCAACGGGCATAAATTCATGCCTTATATTGTTGTGGTAATTGATGAGTTTGCTGATCTGATACTCACTGCAGGCAAGGAAGTTGAGCACCCTATTACCAGGCTTGCTCAGCTTGCCAGAGCTATCGGCATTCACCTTGTTATTGCAACACAGCGACCCAGCGTTAACATCATTACAGGTACTATTAAAGCAAATTTCCCAGCCCGTATAGCTTTCAGGGTTATTTCCAAAATCGATTCACGCACCATTCTCGATACAGGCGGAGCTGACCAGTTGATAGGCCGTGGTGACCTTTTGATGTCGCAGGGAGGCGATATGATCCGTCTGCAATGTGCCTTTATTGATCTTCACGAGGTTGAAAGGGTAACTGACTTTATCGGATCGCAACGTGGCTACCCTTCTGCTTATGCATTGCCCGAATTCAGTGAGGACGAGTCAGAAATACAGCAGGAAATGGATCCTGGCGAACGTGATGAACTCTTTGAAGACGCAGCTTACCTGATTGTAGCATCACAGCAGGGTTCTACTTCGCTTCTTCAACGAAAGCTGAAACTTGGCTACAACCGTGCAGGACGTATTATTGACCAACTCGAATCGGCGGGTATTGTTGGCCCATTCGAAGGAAGCAAAGCCCGTGAAGTAAAAGTTGCTACAGAGTTCGCTTTGGAACAATTTTTGAAAGACTTAAACAGTAATAGAAAATCAGAAGATTTCTGAAATAACACCAACAAATTATGAAAAAACTCATTTTAGCCGCAATAGTTGCCATGTTCACCTTTTCGGCTTTTTCCCAGGTTGATAAAAAAGCCACTGCAATTCTTGATGAAGTATCAGTGAAAACAAAATCCTACAAGACCATCAAAATAGATTTCACTTATGCGATGGACAATGCAAAGGAAAAAATTCATGATAAGTTCAAGGGAACCCTTGTAGCCAAAGGTGATAAGTATAAACTTACTGCCGCCGGACAGGATGTTATCAGCGACGGCAAAACAGTCTGGACGTATCTGAAAGACGCCAACGAGGTGCAAATCAATAGTGCAGGAGAAGATGATGATTCATTTACCCCTACGAAACTACTTAGCGGCTACAGTAAAGATTATAAATCAAGATTTATTGAAGAAAAAGGTAACGATCAGGTAATTGAGCTCTACCCTTTAAAGAAAGGAAAATCATTTACCAAAGTACGTCTAACCATTGACAAGACTAAAAAGCAGATCAGTAAATTTGTTATTTTCGACAGGAGTGGAAGCACTTTCTCGTACCTTGTAGATAAATTTGTTGCCGATCAGGCTGTTGCTGATAATGTGTTCTCATTCAATAAAGCTGAGCACCCCGGAGTTGAGATAAATGATATGAGGTAGGCAGTTCAACTGAATTTCCTTGTAATTTTCGCTGAAGTCATGTTGCCGATCTAATCTGATGTTCACTGTGATTAGGACTGTTTTGGATGTTTCTCTCCAATTTTACGCAACATTAAGTCCTTATCAATCTGCTGCATGGTTTTCATGCCTGCCGATTTAAATCCAGGCGTACCATTGACCATTTGAAATTCAATTGTATCGTATAATTCCTGCAGAATATCAGGTTCAGTTTCCGATAATCGGTACAATATCTGAATGCAGTACATTTTTACAGCTATACTTTCGGCAGGAGCCAGCAACCATGCAAAAGCAATGTTCATCAGTTCTCCTTCAGTATTGGCAGGGAAAGGCGAGCGGGCAATCATTCTTAAAGCGTGACGTTTGAGCCCATCATGATTAAAAACAAGTAATTTAGCCACCAATTCAGGCAGGAATGGTTCAACCCAATCAGGCCTGTTTTCGGAAGCCGTATCTATGATCCAGGCTGCCCGCCTCGAAACCGGCTCTTCGACCGAAAAATAGATATCCCATAATTCACTAACCAGTTCCGGACGTTGAGATACAATATTTGCAACAAAATCAGTATAGGAACGCGAATTCCCTTTGAGCAGCAACTCTTTGAAATCGTACTTTTGCGCAGGCATGTGAATCAATTGTATTTTTATCAGGTTTCGAATTTATTACAAAAATCTATAATTCTGTCTGCCTGATTGTTTTTTTATCCAAATTTGCACGTAAAGCACACAACTGCACCCTATGAAGAAACGAATAGTTGTCTTTTTTTTATACCTTCTTTGCTGGTATTCAATATTTGTTGTATCAAGAATAGCATTTCTGATAGTATATTTTGAAAGATCATCGCAATTGACTGTTTATGAATTGTTAAGTACTTTTTTTTATGGATTTAAAATTGATATTGCAATAGCATCCTATATTGTTTTTTTACCATCATTATTATTAAGTTTTACATCATTCACTTCATCAAAATTTATAAAATATTTTTATCGTGTCTATACAATAGTTGCATTATTCATTTGCAACTCAATTATTCTGGGCGACCTGTTTCTATACGGATACTGGGGCTTCAGGATTGATGCAACTCCGCTGTTTTATATGACTAATTTGAAAGCAGTTACAGCTAGTGTAAGTACTCTAACCGTAATTGGAGGAATAGTAGCAATTGCCACCTTAACTGGCCTGTTATACTTAGGTTTCAGTAAACTGTTTACAGCCTTATTCAATTCACTAAAAAAAGACTACAAAGCCTTTCTGATTTTGTTTCCAGCTACACTGCTATTAGGGATTGTAATGCGAGGTGGCGTTGGGATTGCCAGTCTTACTACCAGTACCGCCTATTTTTCAAAGAAACAATTTGCAAATCATGCCGCTATTAACCCAATATGGAATGTAGGTTTTTCGATAACTGAATCCGAAGATCTTCACCGTAGATACGTTTATTTTGATGTAAAAGAGATGTCAGAAATACTTGGCCCGCTCAACTCGGGAGGTTCTGTAGTCAACCTTCTGAGGATCAAGCGGCCTGATATTATCCTTATTATAACCGAAAGCTTTACTGCCAAAGCCCTGGAAGCTACTGGGGGACGAAAAGGTGTTATGCCCGAATTAAATGCCCTTGTTAGAGAAGGCATTTTGTTTGATCAGATTTATGCCGCATCCGACCGCACTGATAAAGGGATTGCTGCTGTTATAGCCGGCTATCCTTCGCTCCCGAATTCCTCGGCATTAAAATATCAGAAACTCACTGAGAAACTGGCCTCTATACCTAAAAAACTGAGTGACGAAGGCTACAAATGTGAGTTCTTTTATGGAGGCACTCTCGAATTTGCCAATTACAGGTCATTTCTGGTGCAGGCAGGATTCGATAAACTGATTTCCGATAAGGACTTTCCAAAATCAGAAATGAAAACAAAGTGGGGCGCATTTGATCATGTAGTACTCGACCGCTTTTTGGATGAAACACCTGATTATGATTCAGGGTTTTTCAAAACTATTCTGACTCTTACCAGCCACGAACCCTTCAATACTCCGGATCCTCCTGTATTTGAAGGAAATGATAATGATACCAAGTTCATGAATTCATTGCATTATACTGACAGAGTTCTAGGAAATTTTATACGTGAAGCAAAAAAACGTGCATGGTGGAAAAACACACTCGTTGTTATAATTGCTGACCATGGCAGCCGAATGCCGGGAAATTCGGAAATGTGGGATAAAAATAAATATCATATCCCTATGCTATGGTTAGGTGGCGCACTCAAGGTAAACGATACAGTGGTAAGTAACCTGGCTTCTCAAACCGATCTGGCAGCAACATTGCTCGCTCAGCTACAAATTGATACAAAAGATTTTAATTTCAGCCGAAATATATTGACACCCGAATACATTCCATTTTCATTTTTCACGTTCAATAATGGATTCGGATTTCAAAAACCTGATAAATTATTAATTTACAGTACTGTTACTGATACTTTTGACAGTAATATATCCGGCCCTGATGCTGTAAACGAAAAGCAAGGAAAAGCATACCTGCAGTCACTTTATCTTGACGGATTTAATAAAAACAAATAAGTTTTCACGCTAATCTAAGAAAATTGAACTAATTATTCAATTATATATCAGATCAATAATTGAAGCAGGTTGTCGATTCTTTCATTGATTTTCAATGCTTCTTTTTCGGATTTTTTACAATCAGTCCATACTTTTCATACTCAATTTTAAGTACTGAAGCAGGTTCGTTATTATCGTCACCGATTTGTGAAACCTTTGAGAAAATCTGAGGATATTTTTCCTGGATAAATGCCATGTAACGTTCCACCGTATTGATTATCATACCATCTTTTCGGGTATTATTACGGCGTAGATTGGCCGTAAGTATATGAGTTACCCCTGCATTTTGTAAACTAAATAGCAGCGAATCAGGATAATAGAGTTTTATTACCCTCTCCTCTCCTATTACTGTTTTAAATGAACTTACTGAAGAGTAAAAATTAAATCCTGCTGCGTTTAACTCACTTACAAATTTCCCGGTGGAATCATTTACTTTATCTGCAAAGTATACCGTATCGCCGACGAAAAGCATGGCATGCATATTCTCTTTCAATGCAGAATATAATTCAGGTGAAAGTTTTTTACCCATAAAATCGGCGTAGTTAAATACCATATAACCTGGTTCATTGGACTTCCAGTCAGAAAAGAATTTTTCGGTGTTGTAGGCGGGCAATTGCATGATCCCATAAAAATTCCGGCCATTTCCATATACAAACGAAATAGAAGGCTTGCGACAGGCAATTATTGCATCTTTGGGCAGATTGGTTGCAGCCCACTCACTTGCCTTTAAATAATTTTTCCAGTCAGGAGTCAGTCCACCATATCTGCCGCTTATTTCGCGATTTGCTTTTACCGATGAAGCCGTAACGGCAAGACTTTGGAAAATTATGAGTAATGCCAAAACCGGAACTAAAAACTGTAGCCATTTGTATTTTTTGATTCCTGAAATATAATAAATGGCCGAAAGCACAACAAGCAACAACATTGGAACAGCAGGAATTATCAAACGGCTTTGATCCCATTTGGTTTGCAGAATCAGAAAGGATACCAGCAGGAAAGTGCCGGCCAGCAATCCTGTAAAAAAGAGATATTTATTTTTAATGAAAGTTATAATCAGCGAACCCAATGCAAGAAGATAGATCAGAATTGTAATCCCAGTATTTACTGTCATTTCCGGAGCGATCTTCTTTAACCCAAGAATTGAAATAAAGTGTTTTGAGAGATACAAATTTGAGTTAACAAGGAGTCTGTTCAAAAACCCGGATAAATCCTCCTTGCCAGCCTGAGGGTTATAATAATCCTTATTCAGCAATCCTGATCCCTGTGTGGAGAATTGCATTCCACCATCGCTCCAGAGGAGATATTTTAATCCCTGAAACAAGAGCAATACTATTCCAAAAGCAGCTATTGAGTACAAGAGATTTTTCCATTGCCCCCTGAATAAAAAATAGCCAGCAACAGCAAATACTGCTGAATAACCTGCATTTTTCGTAAGAACCAATGCCAGAAGGCTTATTGCCAGTATTCCATGCCGCTGCACATCAGTTTTAAAGGATGTTACACTTTTATTATCAATAAAATAGCGAAAGAATACCACAACAAGAACCATCTGAATTAGCATATAGAATGCTTCATTATAAGTCTGGCTTGCATAGTATAATAAAAAGGAATTTATGCTCATGGCAACCATTGTTATCACGAGCAATGTTGAAGGAATCCTTTTGCGGAAAGCCAGAAAAAACAAATAGATAAATCCAAGAATTGATAACAGGGACAATATTTTAAGAGGCACAAGGTTAATGCCGAAAACAGCTACAAACAGTGAGAGTGCCATCGGATAGAGTGGCCCCTGGAAGGAAGGATATGTAAAAGAATGAAGAAATTCGGAAGCTCTGATAATATAAAAAGAGTCGTCGCCTGACAGGCTAACTCTTGCATCAAAAAGGAGTAAACTAAATACAAAGGTTATACCTAAAACAACCCAGATTAACCATCCAAGACGTTGATCCAGATATTTGTCAAGTGTACCCAATAAATCAGTTGATTCAGCAGTGGTTGAGGTTTTTCGTACCTGAGCAGGTTTCACATTCTTTTGAATTTCAGTTTTCTTTGCCATAAAACACTTTCATTATATTGCTTGAAATGTATACAAAGATCATAATTTTTCTTGAATGAAGATAGTTTTAGAGTTAAATCACTGAAGCTGAAGGATTAGATATTTTGAAGGATAACCTGAGTTGGATAGATTTAAGCAGCTTAAGGTTATTATTTTGCTCTCCGGAAGTGTCGCATCCTTATCAGTTACTGAGAAATGGTCTGATTAAGCGGACTTATGCGGAGTTTTTTGTAGTTTTGCTCTTATTCAATTTATAGTGCACTTATTTTATGAAGAAAGACGACATCAGGAACTTTTATTCAAATACTGCAGCTTCGCGCAGCAAATGGAAAAAGATGAACCGCTTTTATCATAAATCCATTGAAAATTACATTTCTTCCGTTATTCCTGAAGGAAAAAGGGTTCTTGAGATCGGTTGCGGGGACGGCGACCTGCTTAATACTACCAGGCCATGTTATGGAGTTGGTATCGATTATGTTGATGCCTATATTGAAACTGCCCAAAAAAGATACCCTGACCTCATTTTTAAGAATGACGATGTTGAAAATCTTCAGATGAACGAAGTATTCGACTACATAATACTTTCGGATCTTACCAATTGTTTATGGGATGTACAATCAGCTTTTCATAATATAAAAAAACTCTGCCATGCGCAAACCCGTATAGTGATTTCGCAGTATAATTATCTGTGGGAACCCGTTTTACGCACCAGCGAATTATTCAGATTAAAGCTAAGGCAACCGGCTCAAAACTGGTTTTCGAATGGAGATACCTGTAATCTGCTTGAACTCGAAGGTTACCAGGTAATCCGGATTGAGCGAAAGCTCCTGTTTCCGAAGTATATTCCGGTTATCAACCTGATATTTAATAAGTTCCTCGCCAATCTGCCACTATTCAACAGGCTCGACCTCGTTAATATGATCATCGCCAGACCTTTGCTGAGTGATGATCAGCAATACAGTGTGTCTATAGTTGTACCTGCACGAAATGAGAAAGGAAACATTGAAAATGCAATAAAAAGAACACCTGAATTTGGCACACATCAGGAATTCGTTTTCATTGAGGGTCACTCATCAGATAATACCTACGAGGAAATGCTCAGGGTAAAAGAAGCCTATCCCGACAGAGATATTAAAATTTTAAAACAAAGTGGGAAAGGCAAAGGGAATGCCGTACGCGAGGCTTTTGAAGCGTGCAGTGGTGAAATTCTGATGATATTGGACGCTGACCTTACTATGCCTCCTGAGGAACTGCCTAAATTTTATGATGCACTGCGTTACAATAAGGGAGAATTTATTAATGGAAGCAGGCTTGTTTACCCCATGGACAAAAATGCAATGCGTTTTCTGAATCTTTTGGGAAACAAATTTTTTGGCATGTTTTTCTCGTACCTGCTCGGACAAAGACTTAAAGATACGCTCTGTGGGACTAAGGTTCTTTATAAAAAGGACTATGATCAGATTACACGAAACCGTCATTACTTCGGCGATTTCGACCCTTTCGGCGATTTCGATCTTATTTTCGGAGCAGCAAAGTTAAACCTGAAAATTACTGAAATCATCATTCGCTACCGCGATCGGGAGTATGGAAGTACACAAATTAACAGGTTCAGTCATGGATGGCTGCTGATTAAAATGAGTGCTTTTGCTGCAAAAAAGATTAAATTCAAATAATCTGTATCAGCTAAGGATACATTTCTGACGATGCAGACGATTTCACGCTCTAAATTCAGAAATTTCTCTCCAAGCGTATTTCCCTGATATATAATTCCTTTGGTGAGGTGATTATAAATTCTGTCTGAAATATGATCTGAAAATTTAAAATAATAAATTTCCTTCTGCAATTTTAATGATATATGGAAGTTATTAGATATAAAACAGACCATAATCATGAAACCATATAATCTTCAAATGCTAAGTTCAGCACTTTTATTAAGTGCTGCTATGGCGGTTCTATCGTGCACGCATGAACCGGAAATTGGAAACCTCAATATTCCTGCTGATCCTCCCGGAGGAACCGGGAATAACAACAATAATTCATCCTGTAGTCCCGACTCGGTATACTTCGTTCAGCAGGTATTGCCAATCCTGCAATCGGGGTGTGCAATGAGTGGTTGCCACGATGCTGCTACTCACGAAGAAGGAATTATCCTCGACAGTTACGCCAATATTATTTCAACAGGCGAGATCAATATCAGCAACCCAACTAAAAGTAAAATCTATAAAGTGATGGTTAAAAGCGGTGATGAGCGAATGCCACCGCCACCGGCAGCTTCCATGACAGATACGCAGTTGGCAGCAATTTCGAAATGGATCGGCCAGGGAGCAAAAAACAACAGTTGTATTGAAAGTGGTTGTGACACATCCAATGTAAAGTACGCAACTCATATCAAACCTCTCATTCAAAATGCCTGTCAGGGCTGCCACAGCGGTGCATCACCAGGCGGTGGTATCGATCTTGCAACCTATTCAGGTGTGAAAGCGATAGCAGACAACGGTAAATTGTTCGGGTCGATCAGTTACCTTTCAGGATATACTGCAATGCCAAAAAATGGCAACAAACTAACAGATTGTCAGATCAATATGGTAAAAATATGGATTAATCAGGGAGCACCTGAGAACTAAAACAGGACCATTCTGAATTTCTCAAAATACCTGGCATAAAAAAAGGCTGCTTGAATAGCAGCCTTTTTTTTTAAGTATCGGAGATTAAAGTGCTCCTTCATCATAAGCCTGCTCGCCGTGCAGAGCATTGTCAAGTCCTATCATTTCATCTTCTTCACTTACCCTGACTTTTGTAAAGAAATTGATAAGGATAAGCATAATATATGTAAATATAAATGCATACGCTGAGGCAGCCACCACTGTAATAACCTGTTTCAAAAAGAAAGAGGTATCACCATAAATAAGGCCGCTGTATGCTTGTCCTGTAACCACATTGGTTCCTGCATAAGCGAAGACGCCAAGTAAAATCGTACCAATAAATCCACCTACGCCATGCACTCCCCATACATCGAGTGCATCGTCCCATTTCATTCTGTTTTTTAACTGAACGGCAAGGTAGCAGGCACCTCCGGCTACGACACCAATTATTGGTGATGACCATAAAGGAACAAACCCTGCACAGGGAGTTATGGTTGCCAAACCTGCAATTGACCCTGTTAGCAATCCAACAAACTTAGGCTTCCCTTCCCTGTACCATTCTATTGCGACCCAGGCCATAGTTGCAAACGAAGCTGCAATATCAGTATTCAGAAAGGCCAGTGAAGTTACTCCGTCAACCTGAAGTTCGCTGCCTGCATTAAAACCGTACCAACCGAACCAGAGTAATCCACTGCCAATTGCTACCAAAGGAATGCTGTTAGGAACTGAATGCTTGTTTACCCTCTTTCCAACATAAAATACCGAAGCCAAAGCTGCAAAACCAGCAGTTGCATGCACTACAATACCACCTGCAAAGTCGAGTACACCCCATTCGGCCAGTAATCCACCACCCCATACCATATGAACGAAAGGATAATAAACCAGTATTTGCCAAACAGTAAGAAATACCATGTAAGATTTAAAAGTGACTCTATTTACAAAAGCCCCGGTAATCAAAGCCGGAGTAATAATGGCAAACATCATCTGATAAGCTATGAATACAATTTCAGGGATTTTATTATTACCGCTATACATTGAATCCATCCCTATTCCGGCAAGAAAAGCCTTATCAAAATTTCCCATCAATCCACCTTCGCCTCCGCTGAAGCAAAGTGAATAACCAAAGGTGACCCAAAGAACGGTAGTCCATCCCAAAGAGGCAAAACTCTGAATCATTATACCCAGGATATTTCTTTTTGTTGCGAGCCCTCCATAGAAGAAAGCCAATGCAGGGGTCATTAACATCACCAGACTTGCTGCAAGCAACATAAACGCTGTTGAACCAGTATCGATCATATAGTTTTATTTTTAAATGTTTGTTTTATTAGTTTTATACTTTACAAGGATATTCCCAGAACCAGGTATGCTTTATCCTGTTGAGGATTGAAAATCAGCGATGAACGCAGAGTGGTCTCCATGTTTTCCGAAAATTTAATTTTCTTGTATCCGGTCAGACCCAGGTTCACGATACCGAAGCCTGTTACATTTCCATAACCATCGCCATAGAAACCATCAGCAGGTGTTAAACCTAAAAAAGCATCGAAATTATATTCCTTAACTTCGAATGCATAACCCAGTTCCACATAAGTAGAATAGTTGTTTTTTATTGCCTCAGTACTTTCCTCGCCAATGTATTTCTTATCAGCACCATAGAGCATAGTCGCAACTGTAACACTCAAAGGTATTTTTGCAAACTCATACGACAGCGTGCCTTCAATAATATGACTTGTATTTTCATTTTTGTATGAAAAATAAGGTCTCGACGACCAGTCAGCATCCCAATAATAGTCGGTTACTGTTGCACTAAGACCTTTAAAAGAATAGGTTGCATACAGGTCCATTTCCTGATACGCTCCAACGAAATCTGTTGATCCCCAGGCACCGATTTCGAGGCCTCCGAAGACAAAACCCAGTGTTGGCTGAAAATTCGGGGCCAGAAGCGTTTGTCCATTAACTGAGGAATAAGAGGGCGAACCTCGCCATACATAACTGCTTACCAGTTCGGCAGAGGCTTTTAAAGTAAAATCACATTTCTCCTGCGCCATAACGCTCATGCCCGCAAGCATGGCAATCAGGAATAATTTCAGAGTTTTGTCTTTCATTGATTCACATTTTGGGTTTGTTGCGCCAAAAGTAAATGATCGTAAATCAACCGGCAATACTGTAAAATACTGAAAAAAGAAGTGTATTTAAGTACGTATATCTACGGACTTTTTTTAAGTGATTCACTTATAGTATAAAATTCAAGAGATAAGAAAGTAAACTATCATCAGGATTGTCAACCTTTGTTTTGATCCAGCAAAGAGATGTGAGAAGTATCAAAAAATATACCTGCATCCATTTGGAAAGAAACAGGTATGAGGACACAGACAAGAAGTCAGGAAATTGTATTGCAGCAGAATATTTTAAACATTAACCAGATTATGCTTTATTGCATATTTTACAAGCTCTACCTGTGTTTTCAGGTTCAGTTTCTGAATAATATGATTTTTATGCGACTCTACAGTTCTTATACTTATAAACAGGCGATCAGCGATTTCCTTGTTTATAAAGCCCTCGGCAAACAATTTTAAAATTTCAATTTCGCGTTTCGATAGAATTTCGCTGGGATTAAGATTTTCCTCCAGAGTTGATTTTGCCCTTTCAATATAACTTTTCAGAATTATCTTCGATATATTGTCGCTGTAAAAATCATTACCTGACATTACATTGTCAATAGCTATCAGCATTTCTTCCCGGGTTGTATTTTTATGCAAATATCCTTTGGCACCTGCTTTAATTGCCTGATTTATAAAACTTTCGTCGGTGTACATCGAAAGAATAAGCACCTTTATCCCAGGCAGTTTGCTGGTCAACATACGGGTAAGTTCTATCCCTGAAACATCGGGCAGTGAAATATCCATCAAAATGATATCGGGATTAACATCCTCAAGCAATTTCCATAACTCCGTACCATTTGAGGCTTCACCAATAATCTCAATGTTCTCCGAAGCTATCAGAGCCTTAACACCATCACGTAAAATCTGGTGATCTTCGGTAAGAATAATTTTTATTGCTGGCATATGTATTATTTGAAACTATGAAAGAAGAAAACACTTATGACACTGGATCACTTTATATTTCTGTTCATTTAGAGCAAGTACTATCAGTATCAGCCATTTGTAACTCAGTTCTAACTATTGAGTGGTATTTTAACAGAAACAATGGTCCCATGATTCACGCCTTTTGAAATATCAATCAATCCATCGAGCAATTTAACGCGTTCACACATATTGTTTATGCCACGACCAAGGTGATTGCATGGTTCCTCGAGGTTTATACCAATGCCATCGTCCTGAACCATGAGGTTTATCATTTTATCATTTCCGATTAAAGTCATAATAATTTCGGTTGCATTTGCATGTTTCACAGCATTGTTAATTGCTTCCTGGGCTATACGGAACAGGTACACAGCAATTCGCTTGTCAATTTTCTGATCCGAAATCTGTGAATCAAATACTACTTTTATTTTACTGTTATTTGAAATCTCCCTGCAAATCTGTTCCAGTGCCATTTCGAGTCCGAATTCCTGTAATACGGCTGGCATTAAGTTATTCGAAATACTACGCACCTCATCCACCAGGCTATCGAACATCAGTCGCAACTTCGAAATATTATTAAGGGTTATTCCTTTCTCTGAATTAACCATACTCTCAGTTTTAAGCTTGGTGGCAACTATCATTTGTCCTAATCCGTCGTGCAATTCGCGTGAGAGTCTTTGCCTTTCGTCCTCCTGACCATCGATAAAAGAAGAGAACATCCATACTTCCCGTCTTTTTAATTCGAGCTTCTGTGCTTTCAACTGGCTGGTCATGAGATTAAAATTCTCAGTTAGTTCACCCAATTCATCATTTGATTTAATCGACAGAGAATGATCAAATTCTCCCTTGCCTACCTCAATAGTAGCATTTTTAAGTTCAATGATGGGACCGGCAATTGTTCGCGAAATAATGTACGCTGCCACAAATAAAAACAGGGTTATAAAAATACTCAGAAAAACAATTTCATTCGCAAGTTTATACACTGGGCGCATGGCTTCCTTTTTATCGATTTCGGCAATGATAACCCAGTTGAGACCGGGAATTCCCAGCAAACTGTATGATGACAAGGTTAATATTCCTCTGTAGTCCTTAATCAGATGTGTACCTTCAATATTGGAAAACGCATTGCGGACTGATTGGGTTTTAACAGGTAAACTAAGAATCGACCTTTTATAGAACCTCGATTCGCTTCGCATCAGTGAATCAGCTCCAACCAGATATACTTCACCGCTCGTTCCCAGGCTTTGTTCAACTTCTGAATTCTTCATTATAAGGCTGACTGCATCAGGGTTCAGGAGAAAGATTGCACAGCCAATTACACTATTTTTTCCATTGTAAACCGGGGACGCAATACACAAATGCACCAGGCTATCCCTAAGTTTCGCTGAATAATCTTCCAGTATAACTTTCTTTTCATTTATTACTCGCAAAAAAAGTGAAGAAAGCATAGCTCTGGTATCCTGTCCAATACTTTTTTGCGAATTGGGTAATGAATCAAAGGTGAACCATTTTATTGTACCGTCCGTAATCAGATATATGTGAGAGTAATAGTTACCCGACTTAAAAAACCTTTGAAAGTTTTGATTCACATAACTTTCATGTACATAAGGAAGCAGATAAGTATTTGGCTGAATTTGGTTCTTTCCGGAGAGGTTATCCTGTTCATGGGCAAATAATTCGGACTCCTTCATTCTGTCGTTAAAAAACTGTGTAACCTGCTCCTTTTTGACTATTCTTAACGAAGTGAGCTGATCGAAAGTACGCTTTACAATGGCATTGCGAGCTGTAATAAATGAATACAGACTCACCGCGACTATTACAAATATTCCCAGAAAAAAAATATACAGAATCAGTTTGTGATAAATTGACGTTCGTGCCTGCATGGAATCATATGCTTGAACCAACAAAAATAACCTAATTAGGGCTTGCTAAAAAGACTAAATTCCCAAATTGGTTGTATTTTCTTACAATGACACACAATCTTTTGGGAATTACCACAACAGATTACTTTTAGGTGTTCTGGTAAAAGCATTTCATACCAATAAGGGAGTTAAAACTCAGCAATGAGCTACTTATCAAACCCAACTTGAAGATGCCCAGTTTTCACGCTCCTGCCTGCTGAAAAATGTCCAGGCAACAATACGTGAAGTTTTATTTCCCTGCGCCATGGGAAGGGTAACATACTCTTTTACTTCAGCTCTTTTTAGGGAAATATATGTACCTGAAAGGTTCGATTCTTTTGAGATTAGAGTTGAAAACCACAAACATGAATCAGAAAAATATCGGCTTTCGTTTATCATTTTATCTACAAATGCTGCTTCTCCGCCCTGACACCACAATTCACCCTTCTGACCACCAAAATTAAGAACTGGCGTATCGGTCCTGGTTCGGGTAAGATTCGTGATTTTTCTTGACGCGTTTAAATTAGCTTCTTCGGGCGATGAATGAAAAGGAGGATTACAGATAGTTAAATCAAAACGCTCGTCATGCCTGATAACACCCGAAAAGATATGCTTTGAATCCGGCTGTAACCGTAATTCAATCATATCTTTCAATGAGGGATTTAAATCAATAATTTTTTGGGCTGAACTTACAGAAACCGGATCAATATCTGTTCCAATAAACTTCCATCCATATACCTTGTTGCCAAGTATCGGATAAATGCAGTTTGCACCAGTTCCAATATCTATACATTTCAACTTTTCACCAACCGGAATGATACCTGCATTACTTTTTCCCAGCAAGTCAGCCATGTTATGAATATAATCAACTCTTCCCGGCACAGGAGGGCAGAGATATTTTGAAGGAAAATCCCAGTAATCTATAGCGTAATAATACTTAAGTAGTGCCCTGTTAAGCGTTTTCACCGCTTCAGGATCAAAAAAATCGACCGATTCGTCCTGATATGGATTGATTCTGATAAAAGCAGCCAGTTCGGGAGTGCATTCAACCAACAGACGAAAATCATAACGCTGCTTATGCCTGTTCCTCGGATGAAGACCAGCTTTCAAAATGGGATGATCCCTCTTTTTTTTCATTTACTACTCTTGTATTTACCTGTAAAGGCCTGAATCAGAAGTAACCTCATTTGGATTTGTAATAGAAAATAAAAGCCCTGATTATTTCGTATCAACAATTGTTCCCGTTTGATGATCAGGGTATGAGTGTCGCTTGAAGAACGACCAGATTACTTCGTATGCATCAATATCCATGTTCGCTCCCGGCTCATTACCAGGCACTGAATGATTTCCACCATTGATACGGTAAAATTGAATTTCGGATGATGGGAAATATCCATTGTATTGAAATAAAGTAACTGTTGAATTATCACCAGGCACTAAATCAGGCAGTTGTGTAATCTGCGGGTTCGTAGTACAATTATTATTTTCTTTCCAAAAATCAATAACGTCTGTAGCCGAAGGACTGCCATCAATAGGTACAATTTCATCAGCAGTGCCATGCATATAACACAAAGGCATTGAGCGATTTAAACTGAAACTGTTAAATACATTTGTTGATATCAGACCAGAGATGGGTGCGATTGCAGCTATGCGTTCCTGTAGACCTCTGGAAGCAAAAAATGTCATAAATCCACCGTTCGACATTCCACATACAAATACTTTACTCAGGTCAACTCTATACCGCGAATACATATAATCAATTATATAATTCATCAGACTTACATCGTCCCAGGGGAAGATATAGTGCGCATTCCATTGAAATAGTGATTCTCCGTTATATGCCCCTAATAAGGCCTGTGGCATCAGCAGTATAAATTTTTCGCGATCGGCAATTGCTCTTAGCCCTGTAGACCTTATCTCATGCCAGGCATTGCCATTAGCTCCATGAAGATAAAAAACAAGTGGCATTTTATCGCTGGTATCAGCACTAACAGGCATATACCAGGCCATTTCACGGTTATAACCCTGGTATTTAAAAAACCTGTGAACGAGCAAGCTGTTTGCTGATTGTATGGTGCGGAATTCAAAATTCAGTTTTGCTGTATTTCCGGTGCTGTCCCTGGCAGCAATCCCGACTTTGTAATTTACCGAAGGCATCAGCCCCGAAAGGCTGAATGAAAGTCCATTCAATCCGCTGAATTTCAGCTTTTCGTCAATATAAATATCATAAACAACAGCTTTGTTTTCCGGGTCAAGTGATTCTTCCCATTTGAAATCCACTGTAGTACGGGAAACTGCAATTTCACGAATATTGAATTGCGAAGGTGGCTGATCTTCGAGAGTAATGAATGAAAATAAATGAGTACCAATTAAACGGTTGTTATAAAAAGCTTCAATACGGCCATCGTAACTCGTCTTTTCGCGGAGATTACTGATTACAAAACTTCGTGATGGTAAGCTGTCAGCTATTAAACTATCACCCAGAAATATTGAAAAAGTAACCTTTTCGGAAGGATATCCCTTTACAGATGTCCATATGAGTGAAACATCATAAATTCCCTGAACCAGAATTACAGTGAAATTGTCCTTGGTGACAACTCCTTCATCTTTTGTGCAACCAGCAAAAGCAAGCAAAAGGATAACAAAAAAAGACAGCTTTCTCATATTCATCAGAAAGAAGTAAGACACACCACTAAAGTTAAAGCAGATCAACAGCTAATCTTGTATCCAATAAAAATCATCAGCAATTGTATTTATGCCTGGTTAAAACGAACCATTTTTGAATACAAATTACAAAACCAACTGAAATAATGAATACATTCAGGGTTTGGAAACCGGCTATTTATCTAACTTAACATTCACTGCATTAGGACCTTTGGGACCATCAACAATTTCGAATGTTACTTTGTTGTTTTCCTTGATAGAATCTACAAGTCCGTTAATGTGAACAAATATACTTTTTCCTGAAAGGAGGTCATTGATAAAACCATACCCTTTTGATTCGTTAAAAAAAGCAACAATACCTGTACGTATAATTTCGCCTGCACCAGGCTCAACATATTTAGGAACACCAATCTGAATATCCTCAGCCTTGATCGCTACTCTTTTGGTTAAATCGGGAGGTGTAGAACTAATTCTTCCATATTCGTCAACATAGGCAATCATCTCGTCCAAATTATTGCCATCTCTGCCATCTTTCTTATCCAGCCTCTTTGCTTCTTTTTCTTTTCTTTTCTTTTCTTGTTTTGTGCGATTTTCCCTTTTTCCAAAAGTCTCACGTGCTCTTCCCATAATTTTGTTTTAAGTTATTTAACTGAATACCAACCTGATCGCAAAAAAGAATTAACTGATTTAAAGAATCTTGTATGGACTGATATTTTTTGCAAAGGTACACTAAATACCGGCATTCAGGCTAATAATAATTAATTCAGATAGTTATATTTTAAATTAATCGAAAACATGCTCTAAAAGCAAAACAGGCAACTGAAAATTCAGATATTAAAACAAGCTTCTTGAATAAACATGTTAAAAATCCAGTACAGAATATTGTGTGCAATTACCAATAAACAGATTTACAAAACCGATACAGTATCTCCTTCCAGTTGCAGTTTTCCATCTTCGATAAGCCAACGCAGTACTGACAGAACATCCTTTTCCTTAAAATTTGCCATCGCATTCACAATGCTGGTTATAGTTTCAGGAGCTGCTGAGAGTCTTGTCAGAACAACGTTTTCTATTGCAATCAACTGTTTTTCACTTATTTCACTTCGTCTTCGCTTAAGGCATACGTCACATACTTCACAATTTTCGAGTTTCTTTTCTCCGAAATAAGAAACCAATATCCTGCTTCTACATTCAGCAGAAGAAGTAGCATAATAGATAACACGTTCGAGTTTTGCAAAAGCCTCGTTTTTACGCTGAGTGTAAAAAGTTTTGGATAAAGCCAGATCTTTTGCATCAATACGTTCCATGCTGAATATGAGCTGAGGTACACTTTTATGAGGAATATATTCCAGAATCCCCAGTTTCTGCATTCTGAAAAGCAGTTGCATCACTTTGGGTGCATCAATACCCGAACGCCTGGCTATATCGTTTTCGCTGATTCGTGTAAAATCAGTAAACACTCCGCTATAAGAGCGAAGAATAATTCTCAGAACTTTGTCGGCTTCTGCATTTTCAAGCTGGTAACGATATAAATCTTCTTTCGAACATAAAAAGAACAACCTTGATGGATCGTCCCATACATCATTCAGGGCTATATAGCCATCACGTTCGAGGATTTTCAGAGAATTGAAAACTGTTACCGCTTTCAGATTATAGGCATTGCAAAAATTCTCCAGCTCAAAATCGAATGAAACATCTTTTCCTGCTCCTACCGGAAGCTGCAGATAATTGCCCAAAGCCTGGTAAACCTGGCGTATTGCTTCGGGCTCAGGCCACGACAAAGCGAGGTGGTGCCTGCTGTTAACAATATCGTGTTCATTGAAAAGCAACACTGCATATGATTTTTCTCCATCGCGGCCTCCCCTTCCTGCTTCCTGATAATATGCTTCGAGAGTATCAGGCAGATCAAGATGAACCACCAGGCGAACATCAGGTTTATCAATCCCCATTCCGAATGCATTGGTAGCTACTATGATACGTGTTTTACCTTCCATCCAGTCGTGCTGCCTGACAAGCCTGGTTGCCGGTTCGAGTCCTGCATGATAAAATCCGGCAGAGATGCCATGATATTGAAGTATTTCAGCTATTTCTTTAGTGAGCCTACGATTTCGCACATATATAATTCCGCAGCCTTTTACGCCATTGCAAACTCTGAGCAGTTTTTTAATTTTATCATCTTCGCGCGAAACAACATACGCCAGATTTTTTCGCACAAAACTCTTGGTAAAAACATTATTTTTCCTGAATTCCAGTTTTTGCTGAATATCTTCAACCACCTTTGGAACGGCAGTAGCCGTGAGTGCAAGTATTGCAACTTCAGGAAAAATAGTGCGGATCTGAGCAATCCGCAGATATGGAGGCCGGAAATCGTACCCCCATTGAGAAATACAATGTGCCTCGTCAACTGCGATGAGCGTAATGTTAAGACCACGAAGCATTTCTCTGAATTTGCGTGTCTCGAGTCGCTCAGGTGACAGATAGAGAAATCTGGCCCTGCCATCCGCACATTTCTCAAAAGCCATTTCAATTTCGCGGGGATGCATACCTGAATGCATTTCAACTGCCACAACTCCGCGCTTTTTCAGGTTTTCGACCTGGTCAGTCATGAGGGCGACAAGCGGTGTAACCACCAGACACAATCCTTCCCGGCAAAGTGCAGGAACCTGGAAACATATAGATTTACCGCCGCCTGTTGGCAACAATGCCAGAGTGTCCTTGCCATCCAGAACCGATTGAATAATCTCCTCCTGCAAAGGACGGAATGAGTCGTAACCCCAGTATTTCTTAACAATTTCAATTGGGGTTGGTTGCATGAAAGTATATATCTTGGACTGTTTAAAATTCGGGAAATATAAGCGATGGTTATTTCAATATGCCGATAGTTTCAGGTTATCAAAATTAGCACAAAACATTAAATCAGAGTCAATATTTATATTTGGCAAAGAAATTTAACTTTGCTGTATGAAAATATACCTTGTCGGATATATGGGAAGCGGAAAAAGCACCTTCGGGCAACAGCTTGCGATTGCATTAGGAATACCCTTTACTGATCAGGATAAGGAGTTTGAAAAACGATATAAGATTGGCATTCCTGATTTTTTCAGTAAATACGGAGAAGAGGCATTCAGGGATCTGGAAACGAAAATTTTATCAGATATTTCGCAGCTGACTGATGCTGTAATTTCAACCGGGGGTGGCACACCTTGTTTTTTTGATAATATGATGCTTATGAATCAAACAGGAATCACCATATACCTTCAGGCTTCTCCCCAATTATTGTTATCAAGAATAGAGCCTTCAGCATGGAAACGTCCGGTGTTTCAAAAATTCCAGGACTCAGACCCACTTTCGAAAATCACTGAACATCTGAAAACCCGCGAAGTTTATTATAAGCAGGCCCGAATCACTATCGATGCATTAGATCCTGATATTGAGCATGTCAAAAAACTGATCCTGAGCTCTTAAGATTTCAGGAAAGTAGTGTCAGTAAAACCACATTTTCCACATGATGGGTATGAGGGAACATATCTACAGGCTGACAATGAAGTATAACAAGAACTGGCAAATTCCTGGCAAGTTCCGGACCTTGCTGCTATAGACGACTAACTGATTCAGTTTGACTTTTGTAATAAATGCATCCGGAAATATCTTTACCACGCTTTTATCCTGTTCCGGTAGTTTTTCAAGGAATAGTCCTTTTTCAGCATACCTCATCCCCTTTCCCTTCTCCTTGAGGAGAAGGGCGATAGTTTGTACTCAAAGGATATTTTGTACTTTTATACCAGTAGGCATATGGTCTATATCAGAAAATCATTTCAGTGAATATTAAATTTTATGGCAAAGCACATAATTTTTAAAAATGCGAAATAGCTATCTAAAACCTTGTCAGATGCTCAAAAAGCAATACACACAGCAGTGGGTTAGTGCAATTTGCCAAACAAGCTAAAACAGTAATTATGCCTGTCAACAAAACGTACTTGTATTCGACCCTCTCCTTGAGGAGAGGGCAGAGTGAGGTGTTTTGGAGTATGAACATCAAAGGCCTCTCACAAAATAGTACCGACCCAACCCGCCCAAATGAGTACCTTTACAATGGCAAAATGATGCAAGACGAAATGGGATTAGGGTGGCTGGATTACGGGGCAAGGTTTTATGATCCGGTGCTGGGGAGATGGCATAGCGTGGATCCATTGGCAGAGAAGTATTATTCTCAGAGCACAAATACTTATGTTGGAAATAATCCTATAACTAGAATTGATCCTGATGGAAGATATTGGGACGACAATGAAAAAGATAGAAAAGAAGCAAATAAACAAAAAGAAGCACTACAAAAAAGAGATCTAAAATTAGCTGCTCAACAAACGAAACTAAATAGAGATAGAGCGGCTTTAAAAGGGAACAAAGAAATTTCAAATGAGCGTAAAGAAAAAGGGATCGAAAAAATTGATAAGAAATTAAATGATTTAAGCACTCAACGAACTGAAGTAGCTAATTCTCAAAATGAACTTATTTCATTGGAAAATGATCAAAGTACAGCATATCACTTTTCAAGTGAAAGTAATCTAAATGGATTCGGTTATATTTCTCATGATATAAATGATAAAAAAGATATAAGAATAACTATTCATTTTGATGGTTCTTTTTCAAATAGATCTCATGAGTTAAAACACGCATACCAAGTGGCTGTAGGCGAACTTATACCCTCAAGCACTGGGGGTAAAAAGTTTGAAACATTTGGAATTACTGCTTTACAGATAGAAAGGAATGCTTATTGGAGACAATATTCTGTTGGAGGAGATATGCCCCCTTCTGATTCTCCAGGTGGAGATAGTTATTTTAGCATAACTGAAAAATGGATCAACGATATTAATATTAATGGCTCTTATCCATATCGTCCTTAAACCTAAGCTTTATGAAATTATTATTTACTTTACTTCTCACTTTGTTAATAGGTTCTTGCTCCACAAGGATAGGGGAATTATATTTAGCTCCTTATTGTACTTTAACTTTGAAACCTGATTCTTCCTTCTATTATGACTACCAATTAGGATGGCATTATTTTTATTCAGAAGGTAAATGGCAAAGGGTTAGCAATAAAATAGTTCTGAAGGGTAAGTACAAAGATTTAAATAATATACATCTTGAGGTTATAGAATATTATATCAAAAATCAAGAAAATACTATTTTTGAAATTTTATTAAATAATACCCTATTAAATAGTGATTACAAAAACTTTCAATATGCAGTAAAAATGGGCAATGACCATATTATAAAAAGTAGTACAAATGTAATCAATATCAACAAGTCGTTTAGTGAAGATTATTTTCAAATTACCATATCTAAATCAGATTCTAATCAAATACCGTTTGATATCAGGCATCTAATTTCTACGGAATTGTATAAAGTGAAAAATAAGAGTTCTAATTACTTTAAAATTAATATTCCTGTTGTCGAAACTGTATTTAGCTATGACAACTTGCAATGTGACACTCTTAAGATTAAAAGGAATAAATTACAATGTACAGGTCAAAAAAAAATGATTTACTATTTAGTAAAAAAAAAATTTCAATAATATAGATTTTCTGTGGTCACCGGTATTCTTGATTCTGTGTTGTACGTAGTATTCAATAAATGTGTGTTATGCTGATGTTGCAACTCAGTATACCGCAAAAAAGAAAGGAATATAAACGCAAAGCCCTGCGTAGCTCCTGGCTTTGTTGCTTTAAAGAGCCTACTTTTTAAGCATAACCGCTTCAGGAACGGAGAGTAAGTAAAACCACATTTTCCACATGATGTGTGTGTGGGAACATATCTACAGGCTGTACAGCCGATACCTCATATTTTTCAATCATCAAGGCGATGTCGCGTGCCTGTGTTGCAGGATTACAGCTTACATAAACCACTTTTGCAGGAGCAATTTCAAGAATTTGTTTTATAACACTTTCGTGCATACCCGAGCGCGGCGGATCCGTAATAATAACATCCGGATGGCCATTCTGCTTCACAAAATCAGCCGTAAGCACCTTGGCCAGATCACCGGCATAATACACGGTATTATCAATATTATTAAGCTTTGAGTTAATGTAAGCATCATCAATAGCCGAAGGAACATACTCCACTCCTACTGCCTTAGCTACAAACGGAGCCACAAAATTGGTGATAGTGCCTGTTCCGCAATAGAGATCGTAAACCAGTTCATCACCTTTGAAAGCAGCAAGATCAAAGGCGGTTTTGTATAAATTGAATGCCTGTAGCGGATTGGTCTGAAAAAAGGACACTGGTCCTATACGGAAACTCAACTGGTTTCCACCTGCCACTGGTGAGAGCATAGTTTCGGTAATATATGTTTCTCCCTTCCACAACAGCATTTCCTGGTCGGTAATTACATCGTTCTGCTTTGTATTGATTACATAAATAAGTGACGTAATCTGAGGAAACTTGTCAGCAATAAAAGTCATCAACTCACTGATTTCTTTGGGGGCATCGTAGGCAAACACCACAATTACCATCCAGTCTCCTGCAAGTGTATTTCGGATCAGGAGATTGCGCATAAAACCTTCGTGGCTGCGCGGATTGTAAAAACTCCAGCCTTTGGCAAGAGTAAAATCCCTTACTGCAAGCCGAATGGCATTTGATGGTTCTGGCTGATGAAAGCAATGATTAATATCGAGAACGCGGTCGAAAAGCGTAGGGATGTGAAAGCCCAGTCCATTGGTTTGTCTTTGATCATCGGACAAAGCCATGTCGTCGGCATTAAGCCAGCGGCGATCGGAAAACGTATATTCCAGTTTATTGCGGTAACCGGTTGTAAGTGGCGACGGCAAAATGGCTTTAATTGCAGGAAAGCTAAATTTTCCAATACGGGTAAAATGATCCTCTATTTGTTTCTGTTTATATTTCAACTGCTGTTCGTACGACAGATTCTGCCAGCGGCAACCACCACAAGTTCCAAAATGCTCACAAAACGGATCAACCCGCAATTCGCTGTAATGATGAAATTTTACAGCCTTCCCTTCACAATAGCTTTTGCGCTTCGAAATCACCTGTATATCAACCACATCGCCCGGAACACAAAAAGCGACAAAAACCACCAGGTCGTTCACACGGGCTACCGCTTTCCCCTCTGCTCCGGCATCAAGTATAGTAACATTCTCAAAAAAAGGCAATTGACGACGAGGCATAAATGACAGGGATTGATGATTAGAATATGGGGTTACAATGGTAGTTTTTAATAGCAAAAGTTTGCTAAAAGCCTGCAAATGTACAACGAATGTTATTAATGAAATAATTGATCATGATTCTAATAAATATTTGTAAATAATCACTCAGAAAGCAGTTTACTTTTTTAAGTTCAGAAGGGGGAGATTGAGGATTTGGGTTTTGGGATTTAGGTTTTGGGATTTAGGTTTTGGGGGTTAGGGGGATGTGGGGATGTGGGGATGTGGGGATGTGAAGATGTGAAGATGTGGGAATTTGAAAATTAAAGACACTTATAACTTTAGACACTTTAGGCACTTTAGGCACTTTAGGCACTTCAGGCACTTCAGGCACTTCAGGCACTTCAGGCACTTCAGGCACTTCAGGCACTTCAGGCACTTCAGGCACTTTAGGCACTTTATGCACTTTAGGCACTTTAGGCACTTCAGGCACTTATTAGTTTCCAATATTTAAATAATCGCAGCAAACTTCACAATCAGCCGTTCAAAACAAATGCTTTCGTAACTTTGGAATTGAAAATTATGCCATGATAAAAATATTTTCTTCTGATCAGGTACGTAAAGCTGATGAATACACCATTCAAAATGAACCTGTTGTCTCCATCGACCTGATGGAACGTGCTGCCAAAGCATGCGTAGATAAGTTATTTGAATTCACTGATCTGAGCAAACGGAAGGTGTTGATTTTTTGTGGTCCCGGCAACAATGGTGGCGATGGGCTTGCAATTGCCAGAATGCTATATGTAAGAGGCATTAAAGTGCTAGTTTTCCAACCGGATAATGAAGAAAAAAAGTCACCAGATTTCATAACAAATCGTCAAAGATTACTTGATTGTGGTGTTGAATTAAAACCTATAGTTTCCTTTACACCTGATTATATTGATGACAACACCATGATCATTGATGCATTGTTTGGGTCCGGCCTGTCGAAGTCGCTGAAAGGAATCTATAAAACTACAGTTGACCAGATAAATCGCATTAATTGTATTACTATTTCTATTGACATTCCATCGGGGCTTTTCGCTGACAAGCCTGTAAACCCTGCTACTGACACTATTATTAATGCAGATTACACGCTGAGTTTTCAGTTTCCAAAACTCGCTTTCCTTTTTCCAGAAAATGAATTCTTTTGTGGCGAATGGCATCTGTTACCCATAGGTCTTCATTCTGAATTTATTCAAAATGAAATTTGTAAAAATCTCCTTATTGAGTATCCTGATGTCAAAAGTATTCTGAAGCCAAGGTCTCATTTTTCGCATAAGGGTTCCTTTGGCCATGCACTACTTATTGGAGGGAGCAAAGGCAAGATTGGTGCTGCTGTGCTGATGAGCAGATCATGCCTGCATTCAGGAGCCGGGCTTGTAACTGTGCATCTGCCTGGATGTGGTTATTCAATCATTCAGACGGCAGTACCTGAAGCAATGGCTTCGGTGGATAGTGATGAGAATGAATGCACTCAACTACCCAGGCTGGATTCATTTTCCTCAATTGCTGCGGGACCAGGACTTGGAAACGGTAAAAACTCAGCTGCCATGCTTAAGCATCTGATTCAGGAAGCACAGGTGCCTTTGGTACTTGATGCTGATGCCATTAATATTCTGGCCGACAATCCAACATGGCTCGCATTTTTACCAAAAGGGACTATACTTACCCCTCATCCGGGTGAGTTTGCAAGGCTAGCTGGCAAAACATCCAACAGTTTCGATCGCCTTGAAACATTAAAGTCTTTCTGTTTCCGCTACAGGCTGAATATAGTTTTAAAGGGTGCTTACACTGTAATTTGCAATACTGAAGGCAACTGCTGGTTTAATACAACCGGAAACCCAGGCATGGCGACCGGAGGCAGCGGTGATGTTCTTACAGGAATCCTGGCAGGGCTGCTAGCACAAAATTACAGCCCTGCTCAGGCATGTATTCTTGGAGTATACCTTCATGGACTTGCCGGAGATAAAGCACAGACTGAAACAGGCTTCGAAGCATTAACAGCCGGAAAAATAATTGACTATTTAGGGAAAGCCTTTCTGGAGTTGTATTAATGCGCTGAATGTTCAACGGAAATTGAGTCCTGGTTAAGAGACCAGAAAAGTATTTTGAAAAGCTATCTATTGCTGGCACAAAACAACCTGATAAACCTTATTTCTGAATTAACCAATTTTTGGCCCGGGCAGAATCGTATCAGACAATTTCTTCGACCAATTCCGCTTCTATCTCATTCTCATTCCGTAAATTATCGATGATAAACAGCTGACGTTCGGGTGTATTACTTCCCATGTAAAACGAAAGAATGTTATCAATTTCGGAGAGATGTTTCAATATTACAGGGTCGAGGCGCATAGAGGCACCGATAAAATGACGAAACTCATCAGGAGATATTTCACCCAAACCTTTAAAGCGGGTAATTTCGGGATTGGGACCTAATTCTTTTAATGAATCCTGTCTTTCCTGTTCGGAATAGCAGTAATTGGTTTTTTTCTTATTGCGAACCCTGAAAAGCGGTGTCTGAAGTATATACACATGTCCTGACTTTACCAGGTCCGGAAAAAACTGCAGGAAGAAAGTAAGCAACAACAACCTGATATGCATCCCATCCACATCGGCATCAGTTGCAATCACTATATTGTTGTACCGAAGGTTCTCTATATCGTCCTCAATATTCAGTGCTGACTGCAACAAATTGAATTCTTCATTTTCGTAAACTACCTTTTTACTTTTACCGTAACAGTTGAGCGGTTTACCTTTCAGGCTGAAAACAGCCTGTGTGTTTACATCCCTCGATTTGGTTATGGAACCACTTGCCGAATCACCTTCGGTGATAAACAAAGTAGTTTCGAGACGGCGTTCGTCGTTGCTGTTGTAATGAAGCCGGCAATCGCGTAATTTTTTATTATGCAAACTTACTTTCTTAACGCTTTCCTTCGCCAGCTTTTTGATATTGGCCATTTCTTTACGCTCTTTCTCCGACTGGAGAATCTTGCGATAAAGTGCTTCGGCAGTATCGGAATTCATATGAAGAAAATTGTCAAGCTTTTTCTTCAGAATATCAGTTATAAACTTATTGATGGTAATTCCACCGGGTTCAATATGTTGTGACCCGAGTTTGGTTTTAGTCTGCGATTCAAACAAAGGCTCACTAACCTTTATGCTTACTGCAGCAATAATTGAAGAGCGTATATCGCTGTATTCAAAATCCTTACCAAAAAACTCGCGCACAGTTTTCACCAGCGCATCACGGAATGCGGCAAGATGTGTTCCGCCCTGTGTGGTATGCTGTCCATTTACAAAAGAGTAATACTCTTCACCATACTGCTTTGCACTATGTGTAAATGCACATTCAAAATCTTCGTCCTTGATGTGAATAATCGGATAATTAATTGCATTCCCGTTATTCGATTTCTCAAGCATATCAAGCAAACCGTTCTTTGCCAGAAAGCGCTGTCCGTTAAAAATAATAGTCAAACCATTATTCAGAAAACAATAGTTCCAGAGCATTTGCTCAATATATTCTTTAAGAAAATGATAGTTCCCGAATAGTTGTATGTCGGGCGAAAAACTTATTAAAGTTCCGTTACGCAGATCTGTCGGCTGTTCACCGGTTTCATTTACCAGTTCACCCTGCCTGAATTCAACAGTATTAGTACGGCCATCGCGAATAGCCTGTGCTGTAAAACTGCTTGATAAAGCATTTACAGCTTTTGAACCTACCCCATTGAGCCCAACTGCCTTTTTGAAAACTTTTGAATCATATTTTGCCCCTGTATTTATCTGCGAAACACATTCGACAAGTTTCCCCAATGGTATCCCCCGGCCATAATCGCGGATTGTAACAAAGTGTTCCTTTATGGTTACTTCAATATTACGACCGTGGCCCATTGTAAACTCGTCGATACAATTATCGATAATTTCCTTAATAAGAACATAGATTCCATCGTCGTGAGAAGAGCCATCGCCCAGTTTTCCGATGTACATACCCGGCCGGAGTCTGATGTGCTCTTTCCAATCGAGCGACCGTATGCTTTCTTCGTTGTATTTTTCTACTGATTCCATAATGTGGAGCAAATATAAATCAATCCTGTAAAGGATTCAGACATTTAAACAGAAGTTATGAATGAGTTTTGCACAGGTATTCTGAAACATTAAAGCTGTCAGAAATCCGAAATAATTCTAAAAAAAAGGTGACCCATTATTTTTTAAAAACCCAGATACCCGGAAGATCAGATTGTAAATCATTGAGTTTCGCTCTTGCCTGTTTCTCCGAATCGTATGATTTTATGGCTATCCTATAAACAGAAGCTCCTTCGAGAATAAATGCTTCGGAATACCCTTTGGATTTAAAGCGTTTCAACTCCGATTTTGCCGATTCAGGAGTCTTCACACTTGCAACAACCAGATAATATTTCGAACCGGTTTCGCCTGGTTGTCGGGCAGCTTCGGGTACAACTTTCTTAGCTTCCTTTTTCTGCTCCACTGGTATCGAATCCACTTTTTCTGATTCTTTAATTCCGGATGTAGCAGATTGATTCTGGCCAACAGGCTTTTTTGCAGCTATTGCAGGCTTAACAGGCTTTTCGCTTGCGATTTTATCGGTCTTATCCCCAAGCCATAATATGGCATACCCTTCCTCTATGCCCAGGCCCATGGCTTTCCACTGATATCCTTTCCATTTACCCCGGCTGAGAATCATATCTGATGATGCACTAACCTGCTGCCATAATTCAGCTGCGTCAGCTGGAGTTGCGTTGTCATCACCCCAATAAATCAACTCGAAACCATTTCCGGGGTAGCCGGTTATCTCCCGGGGCTTCGATTTCATACATTGTATACCGGCAGGATCTTTTGAATTGCAACACGCAGTCCATTTGCCCGACTCGCTCCAACTATGAAGGCTGCAACCTTTTTCCTGCGGTTTCGACACGATCAGATCATCGATATGCGTGTGAGCTACCTTGCAGAGATTGACAGATAAGGGGATTGCCGGTAATTTATTTTTCATCCGCATATCATTGATCATATTAAAGAGTATGGTCTCTTCCTGAGAAACAGACTCTGTAACTGAGTCATTAACAGCAATCATAACCGGTATCACCCTGGCAAACGAAGGGGATCCGAACAGTAATGAAAAACAAAAAAGAATAAAAATATTGCGGTGCAGCATAAGAGACAGGACGACGTTAGTTTGTTTGGCTAAATTACTAAAAATCCCTTATTTTCGAGAGTAGTTTTTCTGAATATTCCATAATTCAAACAAATCACGATTTTAGATAGTTATATAATTTAGTCATTTTAAAGCAGATAATGCGAGAGGAATGACCCAACCTGGTTGCTTCAAACAATTTAGCTTATACTTATATCGTAAATTCGACTTTGCTAATTTAATTATACTGCGTCCAGTTTTCCCTACGATTTACTAAGTTTGCACAAAACGAAACACAATGAATCTGAAACCCGCATGGTTGCTTTACAGATACCTGTATTTGATGCAATTTGATATTCACAAGGCACTGATGCGCTACAAACTAAAATCAATTTCTTCTTCTATCAAAGGAAACTGGCTCGATATTGGTGCAGGCGATCAACCCTATAAAGAATATTTCGCAGGAGCTGCATCCTACGCAACAACAAACACAAAAAGACATTACAGCACTCAGGAATCAGAAAGAATAGATAAACTTACCACACATTGGATTGAAGATGGAAAAGCACTTCCTCTTCCGGATAACTCTCTGGATGGAGTTGCCTGCTTTCAGGTATTATCAGTGATTGATAATCCGCGCGAGTTTTTTACCGAAATATACCGTGTATTGAAACCAGGCGGAGAATTTCTTTTAACAACAGATTTCCTGTACCCCGTATGGAGCAGTGAGGACAGATACCGTCATACAGCCTTTAGCATCAGAAATTTGTCGGAAACCAATGGATTCACCGTTGAAACCATTGACAGCTTTGGCGGTTTTGCGTCGACTTTGTATTCTTTATTTATGCGCTATATGAGGTCGTTCCCTGATATCTGGAAGAAGAAAACTTCAACCGGGAAGATAATCTCAGGAATTATATTCCTATTTCTATTGGTAATGCTTCCCTTAGCCAGTGTAAAAGGATTTATTATTTTCCAAACTGAAAAACGAAAAACAAAAACCACTGACTTCACATTTAACATTATGCTCAGGGCTAAAAAGAACTGAACCTGACCACTCAGAATGTCTGTAAATATGCCCTGGCATGTTTTAACGTGTTGATTTTCTGAAACGGAATATCAGGTAAAGCTTCGGCTGAACGCATAAACACGCGGATAAAAGAAACCAGCTCACTCATACCTTTAAAGTTAATAAGCTCAGTATCATCCTTGGGTGTGTGATAATCAGGATGTAAGCCGGTGGTAAAGTACATAACAGGGATCCCTTTCTTAAGAAATGGAGCATGATCGGAAAATGGAGGCGCACCATTGATTTTTTTTATCCAGAAATCCGGATGATCAAGGTTATCGATCACTTTTTCCCATATCCCGGAAGAAGCAATACCCAGAGCACTTATGGTATCACCCTGGCATCCTAGTCTGCCAACCATATCGAGATTGAGCATGTAAGCTATATTTTCATGATTTACTGATGGACGGCTGCAAAATGCCTTCGACCCGAAAAGTCCCTTTTCTTCGGCACTGAAAGCCACAAAAATATAGTTATATTTCAGGCTTTCGTTGTTTACAGCCCAACGGGCAAGTTCCAGCATTACTGCAGTACCGCTGGCATTATCATCGGCTCCGTTATGGATTTGAAGAGATTTATCTTCACCTGTTCTGGACTTTGTAATTCCAACATGATCGTAATGCGCCCCCACTACCACGGTTTTGGATGATTTGTTATCAATCCAACCCAACACATTAGCTGGTTTTGAAACTGTACGATCAATTACAACGGACAAGGAGCATTCCGCTGTTTTGAGTCTCCTTATTTTATTAAAAGGCAGCCTGGCAATATACACAACAGGTACATCTAGAGATTCAGTAAACGGCGACCCAAAAAGCAGGTCCTCGGAAGCTTTGCGCGAACTATTATGCAGTATCACTCCTACTGCCCCAGCCTGAACCACCGCTTTAACTCTCAGGATTATTTCATCAAGAATAACGGATTTCTCCTTATTTATTTTCTTTGAAGCTATATCAAGAACGACAATTTTACCTTTAATTTCAGTATCATTATCCCTGGCAAACCGGCTGCCGGAACTCATTCCTTTTCCCAAATTCAGCAATGGTGCAGAAACATTACCCTGCGAAGAAAGATCGGTGGCCCCAAATTCGACGTTGTGCTTAAATTCAATATCATTTACCTTAAGTTTTGCTTCCCTGAAAATAACCGGGTAACTCATACGGAACTCACTCAGATATGATCCGGCTTTATCGCCTTTGGGTAAAAGTCCTATTAACTTCATCTGTTCAGAAATATAGGTTGCAGCCAACTTTTCGCCTTCAGTGCCGGCCTCCCTGCCTTTGAGCGAATCAGAAGCAAGAAATGAAACATCATGGCGCATGCGTGATTCAGAATCAGCCGGTTTTGGATATTCCTGTGAAAATAAAGGAAGTGTAAAATAACTGAGGGCAAGAAGAAGAAAAATGGAGTAATTTATTTTCATCGAATTATCTTTAAGAGTCTGTTTAGTTTAATTGATAGTTTGCCGGCAAATGCCTGCCAGATAAATTGCTCGCGTTTACCGTCTACAATTATTAAATCGCCTGTCGCACAAAAAGTATGCATTCCATCACCATACTCCGATCCTTTTGCCGGTGAAAGTATCGAGTATTCCTCTTCATCAAATTGTGTGGTTGAAAGTGTAATGATCCGGTTTATTGTTATCCTCCTCCCCGACCTGACCGAACAATCCTGTGCCGGTCTGAAAAGGCTTCCATTTAAAATAAATGGATTACCTGCAGGTCTCGATGAGCTGATATTTGTTTTTACAGGATTATTGGCATGAGGCACATAAGTACCTTTTAAAGTTTCCGAATACCAGATATGCAAGCGTTCGTTGGTTGAGGTTCTATCAGTAAAAAAAAGCCACCATATCCCATCATAGAAAAACAGAGAAGGATCCACAGCCTGCAATTTATGGATCAGAATCTGTTCGAACACTAGTTTTCCGTTTTGCGGATTATACCTGTACAAACTCAAATCCCCTGATTCAGAACTCTCGGGTACACACCAGGCTTGATTTTCAAATTTAAAAAAGTACGGATAGGCAAGATGGTACTCTGTTTCCAGAGCTTTTGTTTTCTTCAGAATATTGCCTGAATCTGCATCAATAAGTAATGACACCAAAACTCCCTTAGCAATTTTGTAATCGTACTCTTCGCAAAGCACATGATAATGGCCATCAATTTGCAAACCAAACGAATCAGCATGGTACACCTGTTTCCTGTTCTGAATATTAAGCCATTTGGGCTCCGGTATAATGTACGAACCTTGTTTCACCAGATTTTCCACTGATGTATTGAGTAACCCAACATTCCATTTCTCAGTAAGAAACAAATCGCGAAAATGAAAAATCATTTTGTTAACTGACACTTTCGTTAAGAAACGGAGCATTTTTAAATTTCCAGGCAACTTATATAAAGCTGTATCTGATGAATTTACTTCAGCGAGAAACCCTGTATCGCCGGTTTCGATTTTACGGCACACCTGCAGAGGCCATTCGGTACTAGCCGAAAGAAGGTTATTAAGATTAGCCTGCCATGAGTGATTTATAGTGCCAAAGTATGCTTTGTACAAAATAGTGCCACTGTCAATCTTTTCAGTAAGTCGCTGAAGTATGGCAGCATTCACAGGATCATTAAACATGATTTCCCAGAAGCCGGTCGGAACACCCCGGTATTTGCGGTCGTCATCGTGGTGATACGACCAGACACCATATTTTGCTGAATTGAGAATTTCTCCTTTAAGAATTCCAAACCCAAACCTGAGTATAAAATCCAGATTGTATTCTTTTATCAGTTCAATATCTTTTTCAGAAAAATACTCCGAAATTCCTTTTCGCCGGGTTGTCGCACACAAAATCTCCCTCAAACCAGCATATTCTGCTGAAATATCAACCATTTTTTTGGATTCAGGTTTCATGCCATACCTGTACCATATCCTGTAAAGCAATTTAAAGTATGGATAGTTCCGGATTTTTTCCCTTAGGGTGGGTTGTTTGAACTGATTGGCATTTTTTATCAGCAATTCGCAGGTATGTCCATCCGATATCAGCAATCTGACAGCTTCAAGTTGCCATTGCTGAAATTGATTTCCATTGCATAAAACGCCAAACCTCATAAACTGCTCAGGTATTCTTTAGTAAAAAAAATATAACCTATAATCTGTTAGTTGCAAATCCGAGTGCATCTCTATCCCAGTTTGCAGCATTTTTTATCGCATCTATTACTTCCCAAGGATCATCAACAAACGTCCACATTTCAAGATGCCTTTCGTGCATAAAATTCTCAGAAACACACTTTTCGAGCATCTGCTTAAGTGGATTATAATAGCCGTTTGTATTGAGTATAACAATTGGTTTGGTAAACTGTCCGAGTCTTTTCAAGGTAATAGCTTCGAGCAGTTCTTCGAGTGTACCGCTTCCTCCGGGTAAGGCAACCAATGCGTCAATATCTTCAAGGAATTTTGCCTTACGTTCATGCATGGTTTCTGTGAAAATGAAATCGGTAACTCCTTTATGAGCCCATTCCACTTCATTCATAAACTGGGGCATGATACCCTGTATAGTTCCTCCGTTTTCAAGAATTGTATCAGCAAGCTTCCCCATCAAACCCTGGGCTCCACCCCCATATACAACGCTGATTCCCTGATTCACAAATTCAAGTGCCAGTTTTCCGGTTGCCTCAAAATAAGCATTATCAATGGTTGCACTTGAGGCACAATAGACACAAATTTTCATATTTCCTGTTTTCACTAATCTTTTCTTTATAATACTAAAATTAACAGCAATACAGCTCTTTTAGCTTATCAGCAACGGCGCTTCTGCCAAAAGTTGCTATTGCTTCCTGCCTTATCTTTACTCTATCAAAATCATCCGAATGATTCAGCATATAACTTATGGCTTCCGATAATGCAATTTCGTCACCAGCGGCAACCAATCTGCCATTCACATCAGACACATATTCAGGTATTCCTCCTACTGAAGTAGCAACCACAGGTATGCCACACGAAAAGCTTTCGCTGATTACTACAGGCATATTTTCATAATTACTGAACATGACCATAAAATCGCTGCTCTGGTATGCTTCAATCAGTTTTTCATTTTCGAGCAGTCCGGTAAACCTAAGCTGAGGCTCTTTTAGTCCTAGTACATCAGCAAGTGCTTTCATTCTAACGAAATCGATTCCATCTCCAACCATGATGCATTCAAAATCGGTCCGGGAATTTGACAGTTTTCCGATAACATGTAGTAATCCTGAAATATTTTTTGACCGATCCTCGAAACAGGAAATATGAATAAAACGCTTGATTCCTGACTCTTTTACAGGCGATAAAGGTTTATAGCTGTCTGTATCAACAACATTCGGAAGCACGAGATAGTTGCGGTTCAACAAACCATGCTCCTTCATAGCATCCGCCAGGTTTTCGGAAACAGTGCTCACAGCTTTTGCATTACTGACCACATATTTTGTCAGCATTTTCCGGAAAAACCCCGAATATGTTCCGGTTATCGGAAGATACCTTGACCAATGCTCGGTAATCACGTATGGGATGTCGTTCATCTTTTGAAGCCACAGAGCAAAAATCCCCAAACGGGTCAGCACATTCAGATGTACCAGGTCAGGTTGTCCCCAGGAACCTCTTAAAACGTTGTAACCTTTGAAAAAAGAGAATACAAACAGAATAGATGCCAGTAATTTACTGATAAAAGGAGGAAAATTTCCCCTGGTGCCGTAGTATGCAATGAGAGTGTATACACCTCTGATTTCCTTTTGTTCTATCTGAATCCCAAAAGATCTATCAGGCGCTGCACGCAAATAGAGAACAGCCACATCAGTAAATTCAGCTGCTGCTTCAGCATGCCTCTGAATAAAAAGCCCCATCATCGGATCGTAGCGATCGGGATACCAGCGTGCCAGAAAGAGTACTTTGGAAGGGGTTTTCAATCAGAATTTGTTAAAAAATGTTATCAAAAGTAAAAATTCCTGCAATATAAGTCCTGAATAAAATAACCATTCAAATACTTGTTACTTTTGCAGCCCTTGTTTCCGGTTAAAAAATCGAAATCTTATATCATGAAAATCATCAGGTTAGCTCTGCTTCAAGCTGTTTTTACAGCATTTGTTTTTCTTTTACCCACACTGCTTTTTGCTCAGGCCGAACCTACTCCGGCTGTTAACTGGCTTACATTCGATCAACTGAAACAGATCAATACTGAAAAACCAAAACCAATTTTACTGTTTTTCTACAAGGCGAACGATGATTCATCGAAGAAAATGCTTGAAACCACATTTACCCGTAAGGAAGTATGCGTATATCTGAATGCCAAGTTCCATGCAGTAAAATTTGACATCAGCAGCAAGACAGATATCACCTTTCTGGATGGGAAAGTGTATAAAAAAGATCCAGGCAAACCTTATCACGACCTGGCATTGCTGCTGATGGGGCAAAAACCTATGACACCTACACTTTTATTCTACGATGACGAAAACAAAGGTTTCTCTTTCACAGGATACAAAGGGTTCCACGATATGCTTTGTATGATGGTATATATATCAGAAAATGTACAAAAAACAACCAAGTACGAAACCTGGGCTCCTGCATATTTCCGCACTTTCCCACCCGACAAACAAGTGAACCGCATTCCACTGGCTGTTAACTGGTTACCTTTAAATGAAGCATTGAAAAGAAATAAAGAACAGCCAAAGGGGATTTTTGTGACCTTTTATACCAAAAGCAATGCGGCCTCATCGGTGATGCTGGTCAATGCCTATAGCCATAACAAAGTTGCGGAATACCTGAACAAGAATTTTTATTGTGTGCGCATCGATGCACAAACCACTGACACCCTGATCTGGGATAAACCCTATTACAATCCTCAGGCTCCGGGCAAATTCCACGATCTGGCAAAAACAATGATGAAAGATAAAATGCAGTTTCCTTCCATCTTTTATTTCGACTCGGGCAACAGGCTTATACTAACCGAAAATCTTTATTTAAGCCCTGAAGCAATGTATCTTCTTTCCAATTATGTGGTCAGCGAATCGTATAAAACAAAGCCGTTTACTGAATTCATGAATACCTTCAAATTCGAATTCAACGATATTGTCCCCAGGGAACACCCGGTAAGCGATCCATTGCCTGTAAAAGACTAGAAAAGACGCTGAAAAGATACCAAACTCTGTTTTTTTTGAGCTTTATCCGGTTTTAACGGACTGAAGGTATTCGTCAACATAATCTATTGCGTTATTTAGTCTTTCCATACCCGAACCCTGCACAATACGGTAATTAAAACCCTTTTCACTGAGGGTATTCTGATACATTTCGAAAAGTTCGTTCCGCATTTCGGGATGTTCACGTTGCGGATCGGCTTCCCAAGGCAGATCGATATCACAAAGCAGGTAAAGTCCGTAGAGGTTTTGCTCCAGTTTGGCACTGATCCATTTGTGGCATTTGTTGTACTTTACCTTACACCAGATGCTTGTAACGCAATAATCGGTATCACAAAAAATAAGTGCGGCACCTTTACTTGCTGAGCCTTCATCTTCAGCCTGCTGACGGGCAATAAGCAGAATATCGTCGTAAGTATAGGGTCTGTTGATTTCACTCAGGTAACGTCTTGCATATTCAGGAACCCAGGCAGTATTATAATGCTCAGCAAGCTTCGAAGCCAGCCAGGATTTTCCTGTAGATTCAGGTCCGGTAATCGAGATGCGGATCATAAATTTTTAATTAATTTCAGCCGGTTTCGCCATTCCAGGTATCCCATTATTGCTAAAATAAGGAATACAATATACTGCAAGCATGTAAAAACCAGGCCTTTGTATGCAAACAAAGGAATAACAAGCACATCACCAAGTATCCAGAAAAGCCAGTTCTCTATTTTTTTGATTGCCATAAGCCACATAGCTGCTACGAATAAAGCAGTGGTAAAAGAATCAAATACCGGCACGGTACTATCAGTAAACTCTGATAGTATATAATAAATTACACCAAAAGCGGTGACAATCAGCAGAATATAGTAACCCCATTGTTTCAATGAAAGACTGCTGATTGGTACAAGATGTGAACCTGCGTCGCGGCGTGTCCAGTTATACCAGCCATATACACTCATTACAAAATAAAACCCGTTGATGGCCATATCAGCGTATAAACCTGCAAAAAAACAGAGGTAAACATAAATCAAAACGTTGATGATTCCTGTTGGGTAAACCCAGATATTTTCTTTCCTGGCGAACCATACGCTGGCAATTCCAAAAACAACGGCTATAACTTCAAGGACTGAAGTATCCACTATATTTGAGTATAACTGATTGATGATTTCGTTCATAATTTTTCCGGCGAAAGTGGCAAAGATAATAAAACAGGGTTGCCTGAGGAAATATCCAGCTTTGAAACTGGTGAACCATACGGAGTATGCGTTTCAATACTACCATTATGTTATTTTCATACATTTGCATTCAAAACCACTATCAGTATGCCTGATATCAAACGACTGATCCGCATGCTTGTGCTTGTGCTCGTTCCCTTGAGCATAGCAGGTTGCCTCACTTGCGAACGCAAAGAATACATATTTCAGCTTACCGGTGAAAATTCAGGAAGACTTACGATAAAGTATGTAAATATTTTCTCCAGCCTGGTTGATTCAACCGGAGAATTATCAGCAGATTATGACGAACTGATGGATCTATGGCTGAACGGGGAAAAGCTGGAAAGAGACTTCCCCCAGGCAAGGAAATTCAAAAAAAAGTTATTTGAGGAAAACGGTACTTTATGCGGTGAAATAAGCATGGAATTCGATGATATTTCGAAGGTAAGGTTGTATCGGTACATGAATAGCGGCCCTTTTATGTTCAGTATGTCGGGCGCAAACGATGATAACGAAACCTTTTCGCAAAGCAACGGTGAATATGGCGGAGATATGATGCCTGTCATTTTCTGGCCCGATGATGCACGTACTCTGAGGTTCAGTACAAAGGTTGCCACCCCCGACAGCAGTTGCGTTAGCATGCTGAAACAATGGGAAGACAGAAAATAGCTGTTATTCAGGATGTTAAGGTCACTTTCGGGAATGATTTAATACTTCCGGATACAACAGATCTGTTTATCCAAGACTAAGCCTTCAGTTTTTCTGCCAGATCCTTAATATTCAATCCATCATAATTACCTGAGCTCATCAGTAACAGGTTTGAATTCCCCCATTCCTGAGTTTTCAGAAATTGTTGAAACATAGTGGTATCAGAGAATACCATTAAACCTGTTTTACCAAAAGAACGGCTGATATCTTCAGGTGAAAGCATTGGAAGTTTTTTCAATTCAAGTGCATGTGGCGAAAAATACACAATGGCTAAATCAGCCTCTTCCATACTGTTTGCATACTGACCAAGGAAATCTTTATTCAGGCTGCTGAATGTATGCAATTCGAAACAAGCCACCAGACGACGCTCAGGGAATTGTTCCTTAACGGCACGAATGGTAGCAGACAATTTGGATGGTGCATGCGCAAAATCGCGGTAAACGCTGAAACCAGGTCGCTCTGTCATAAGCTCAAGACGGTTCGATGCACCTTTGAATCCGGAAATTGCTCTGTAGAAATCGGTATTACTTATTGATAATTGATTACATACCAAACGTGCGCCTTCCAGATTCATAAGGTTGTGTTTCCCGAAAATAAGCAGGGGAAATTCTCCTTCCTCAGTCAGCAGCACAGTTTTTCCACCGGAAACTTTGTGACCGGGAACCTGGTACGGAAATTTCTTATACCTGCCAGAAACTGATTCAGCTACTTTACGTACTTCCGGATCCTGTTCGCAGTATATCAAAGCTCCCGAATCGGGGATCAGGTTCACAAAAATCCTGAATTGTTCAATATAATTATCAAACGTCGGGAAAACATTCATATGATCCCAGGCAATGCCGCTTACCAAAGCAATATCTGGTTTGTACAGGTGAAATTTGGGACGCAGGTCGATGGCCGAAGTCAGGTATTCATCACCTTCGAAAACCATCACTTTCGCTTCACTGGTCAAACGCACCATAACGTCAAATCCTTCGAGCTTGGCACCAACCATATAATCAGCGTCCACATTACAATGCTGAAGCACATGCAGTATCATAGCTGTAATGCTAGTTTTTCCATGGCTTCCTCCAACTACCACCCGCAATTTGTCCTTACTTTGTTCGTAGAGGAATTCCGGGTATGAATATATTTTCAACCCAAGCTCCTTAGCCCTGATTAGCTCCGGGTTATCACCACGTGCATGCATTCCAAGTATGACCGAATGAATGCTATGGTCGAGATTTTCGGGGAACCAACCAAATTGATCAGGTAACAAGCCATAGGATTGAAGCCTGGTGCGGGCCGGATCAACTATTTCATCGTCAGAACCCGAAACGTTGTATCCCTTCAGGTGTAAAGCAATGGCAAGGTTATGCATGGCGCTTCCGCCAATAGCTATAAAATGAACGCGGTTTTCATTCATAATAATTCAGTCTGATTTCTTTAGTGCGAAGGTAAAACAGAATAAGCAATAATTATAAGCGATAAAAAAGAAAAAGTTGCCCTGTTTTGAACAGAACAACTTTTCCCTGCAGAGAGTGAAAGATTTCTATTTGTTGAGCATCACTTTAAAAAGCTCAGTTTTTTCAGTTCCAATCAACTTCACATAATACATACCTGAAGCACAATCGCTGAGATTGATCTGATAAATATTCTCTGATTTTTCAGGAATCTCAATTGACCTGACTGGCTTACCAGCAGCATCAACAACAAGAATCTGTTTCATCCCCTCGAAGCCACTGCTGGCTTCAACGCTGATCTGACCTTTAGTCGGATTTGGGTATACCTGGAATTCAGGTTCGGAAGATTCAATACCTTCAGCTTCTTTTACATTTGCATATTTATAACGAAGTGTGGTATTGGTTGAATTTGTACCACAACCCGAAACGGTGGTCACAAGCTTTACTTTTCCGGTAAAAGTTGCTTTCCATACAATTTTTGCATCGTCGCCGCAGGCATCGTCAGAATATGCAATAAATGCACCAGTTGTATTATTCCGCAGTGTCATTTCCGAATTGTAAGAGGCGGTTGCACCATCAGTGGAGCAATACGAAAATGTATAAGTACGGCCTAAAGTAACATTGAAAAGTGTAAATTCACCTCCCCATATTGATTTCTGAGTCTTCCAGGCCGTTGTAGGCGAAAGTGTAGTGCTCGGATATTGTGTTGTACTGTTACAACCCTGTGTAGTGGAAGGAACTGTAATTGCCACTGATCCAACATTGTTAGCTTCGTTGCTCTCAGCATTCTGTGCATCAGCATCAGCTACAAACAATATATACCATGCACCTGAGGCCGTATTGGCCGGGATCGTTAGAACACTGCTTGCTGCAGCTGTTCCATTAACCGCCAGTGAAGCTATTGCTGAAGTTGCCAGGTAGGTGTCAGTTACGGCATAAACATTATCTGCTGACAGGTAATATTTAAGTGAAGATGCGGATGCTGCAGCTGTACCAGTATTTGCAACGGTACACGAAGCAGATGTAGTTGCTCCTGCATTTACAGTGGTTGGTGTTGTTGCGGGACTTTGAACCACAAGATCAGGTGATCCTGCAGATGACAAAACCGAAATCTGAACACTACCAACATTATTGGTTTCATTGGTTTCGGTTACCTGAGCATCAGCATCGGCAAAAAACAGGATATTGTATGTTCCGGGTGTAGTTCCTGCAGGTATAGTTACCAACTTGCTGAATGCTGACGATACGCCTGCACCGAGAGCTGCTACTGCATCAGTTCCAAGCAAGAGATCGCCGGCTGAATACGTATTATCAGTTGACAGGAAATATTTCAGATTTGAAGTTCCTGACGCAATTGTTCCCTGGTTTTTCACCGTACACGAAGCGGTGGTCGACTGACCATCAAGCACCGAAACGGGGCTGGCAGCAGGTGTAAGTGCAGTGAGATCGATACCTGCCGGGGCTGCACCTACCTGGAAGGAAGCAACGCGCGTTTTGCGGGCATTACTTGCACCAATATATTCGGTTGTATACCAGAAAGTTTTATCATCAGAAGGATCAATACTTATGGCAGAATAATCACCCCAACGTTCGTAAGTTGACTGGGAATAAGCACCGGTGGTTATGGTCTGCTCAGCAAGGTCAAGAGTTCCAGCACCTGCAGCGTAGGCTGCTGATGACTGGCCTGTATAACGGATCCCGGGATAAACAGTGGCACTTGAGATTGAGTAGCCTAACCCGATTTCGTTCTGACCGTTCAACCTGATACTGGCCATCCAGCGCGAATGGGCATCAGGGGCATAAGTGCCTGACTGCCTAAGGCTCCAGGTTCCTGAAGTCTTACGTAGTTCATACCAGCGTACACCTGCATGATCAGTTGCATCCACATCAACTGCATGACAGCAAACCAGGGTCTGGTATGTGCCAAAATTACGGTACTGAGGTGCATTCATAATAACCTGAGGAATAGCATCCAGTTCCTGTGTAGTACCAGGCTGTTTGATATTGGTCCAGTTATTTCCGAAATTGCTGTCGAAGGCAGGAACTGCCAACTGCTGAACACGGTTAAAAGTGGAAGAAGCTGGGGTTGTCCAGTTTACAGCCAACTCATAAATCCAAAGCTGATCAGCACCACCTGCGATGGCATCATCATTAATAGTAATGAATAAACCAGGACTTCCGGCAGGTGCCAGGGCACCATCGTTATCCACTGGTGGCACACACATGAAACCATCGATGGTGGTTGGGCGCCATGCATTATCAAATCCTACCATCTGAGCAGTTAGACCATTCAGCATTTTTGACCTTTCAACTACATAGATATCCTTTTTGCCCGCACCAGCATTATTGGTTCCCATATAATAACCGTCGCCCCAGATACCAATCTTTTCATAATCAGGCATATCATCCACATCGAAGGAGTAACGATGCCATGCGCCGGTAGGGTCGTTGGTTTGCGAAACAGCAAACAACATATAATCATTCGCTCCACAGATAGAAAATTCCACAACCAACCACCTGTCGGCCTGCTCATCATATAGTATAACCGGGTCCCCGTCGTTACAGCTTGCTCCGGTTACATTGCCAAAGAGAAGATTTAAATTAGTAGGACCGGCAACCAATGCGCCTGTTTTGGTATAAATAGCATAAACAGAGTTTATGGTTTGCATGAAATGGTTCGGGCCGGCTGCTCCATTACAATCGGGAGGGAAATAGGGCGATGTCTGTCCATCGAAAGAAACTATGGGTGCTTTAGGAGCCTGAGTAGCACCCATTTTGCGCTGCCAAGCAGGATCATCTCCTTTAGGCATTGCGGTTGCTTCGAAAGGGTACAGTCTTTCGCGAAGTTCCTCATTACGAGGTTTAGCTGCATCAATTTCCAGTTTCTCATATTCTTCAGGTGTCATGGCAGGAATATCAATTAAGGGTTGCGATAACCCATGATATTGACCAACACCAACATAAGCAGGACTGATTGCCTTGTCCTGAGCCTGGGACGAAAATGCCAGTACGAATAGTACGATAATTAAAAAGTAGCTTTTTTTCATACGATTGAATTTAGTTAAATTAGGTTAATAACTGAATTAATTCAGAGTTTTCACTCTAGTGGATGAAGACTTAATCCATAAACTAGCCAAAAGGTAATATGTTTTTGAAAAATAGTTATGAACAAATTGATTTGTATACATCCCGTTTAACATTTCTTTCCAGAAGCTGAAGCTTTAAATTGTTGCTTAAAATCTTAACTTTGCCCTTTCTCAAATTAATTGATATGGTGCTGATCCCTTTAATTGCTGACAACTGGAAAATGGATGGAGGTGTAGCTTTCGGGGTAGTGCCAAAAACAATCTGGTCGCGGTTGGTTGCTTCAGACGAAAACAACGCAATCAACATTACCACCCGTTGCCTGCTTATTATTCAGGGGAATAGAAAAATTCTGATCGATACCGGATTGGGAGATAAACGAAACGAAAAATATTACTCCGTGCGTTACCGCGAACCCGGAGTCAGTATTCTTAAATCATTATCAGATGCCGGATTTGGACCGGATGAAATAACGGATGTTTTATTCACACATCTGCATGATGATCATGTTGGTGCTGCAACACAGTTAAACAATGATGGAATTGCGGAATGTGTATTCAATAATGCCTGTTACTGGGTATCTCAGGATCACTGGAACTGGGCAATGAACCCTAACAAGCGCGAAGGTGCTGCTTATTTCGCTGACAATCTCCTTCCGCTTCAGCAAAGCGGACGGCTCAATTTACTCAGTAAAGATGAACAACCATTCGAAAACATTGAGTTGAGAATGTTCAATGGTCATACCCGCGGACAATTGATACCCCTAATCAGTACAACCGAAAACACAATAGTTTATATGGGTGATTTTGTGCCAACGCGTTTCAATATACCAATTCCTTTTATACCATCCGTTGACATTGAACCACTCGTTTCACTCAAAGAAAAAGAACAATTTCTGGAAGAAGCCGCTATTAATCAATATATACTTTTTTTTGAACATGACGCTACTACCGAATGTTGCACTGTGTATCAATCAGAAAAAGGTGTTATTGCAGGACCCTCATTCAAACCTAGTGAACTATAACCATACAACACTTATGAACAATATTCAGCAAATAGAAAACTTTAACGCGCAGTGGGCTGAACTCTCAGCCGGCGAAATACTTGAAAAAGCACTTGCCTTTTTCGGCGATAAAATCACTTTCGCTACCAGCCTTGGTGCAGAGGACCAGGTAATTACATATCTCTTGTCGAAAATCAGCAAATCGGTCAATATTTTCACACTCGATACTGGTCGTGTTTTCCCTGAGTCGTATGACCTTCTTCATCGTACTATTAACCGCTATGGTATAGCAATAAAATCATTTTATCCAGTCACTGAAGAAGTGGAGGAAATGGTTAATTCAAAAGGCATTAACCTTTTTTATGAGAGCATCGAAAACCGTAAATTGTGTTGCCATGTCCGTAAAATAGTCCCGCTACGCAGAGCTTTAAAAGGAAAATCCGCCTGGATTACCGGCCTTAGACGCGAACAGTCAATTACGCGCACAGGACTCAAAACTGTGGAATGGGATGAAGCAAACGGGCTTATCAAAATTAATCCTTTACTGGATTGGAACGAAGATCAGGTATGGGATTTTATCAAAGCTAACAACATCCCTTTCAACAAACTCCACGACCAGGGATTTCCCAGCATAGGTTGTCAGCCTTGCACCAGGGCAGTCGAAAAAGGCGAGGATCTCCGTGCTGGCCGATGGTGGTGGGAAATGCCGGATAGCAAGGAATGTGGACTTCACAAATCAGAGTAACCCCTTATTCGGGCAATTATTTACCCGGGATTGATCTCAATCATAAGCGCTTTACTTTTCATTATTTCAGACCCTTTTATATTGGAGGAAAGTGATAACCAGTAATTGGAAAGGAGAATTCTCTGACCGATAACTTCGTCTTTAATAATTTTGTAACATTTTTATAACCTGAATATCACACGCTTACATTCTTAGATGGAATAATTCCAGATTATTTATTACTTTTGCTGTGCTTTTTTAAGCGAAGTATATGTTTAACTAATAGTATTTAAAATGATTGAAAAACGTCAATATCTGAAAACGAAACCTGTTTGTAAGGTTACATTTAAAGTGAAAGTCGAAGCTGAAAACCTTGCTCTTGTCGGAGACTTCAACAGTTGGAATGAGACTTCAAATCCAATGAAAAAAGCAAAAGACGGTACATTTTCGGTATCAGTTGAAATGGAAAGTGGCCGCGAGCAACAATTTCGATATCTGGCTGATGGTATCAACTGGCTGAATGATGAATCGGCAGATAAATACATCGCCACAGCGCTGGGAAGCGAAAACTCGGTGATTGTTTTATAAAACAAAAAATAATTTAGCTGACCGCAGTGTTCCCGGATGCTGCGGTTTTTTTTTATTCGAACCTGATCGCTTTAACCGGACTTATGCGGGTAATAACAAACGAGGGTAGCAGTAACATGAGTGTGCATGCGGTTAATGTTCCGGCATTCAAAAGTAAAATATGAAACACATTCAGGTTTATTGGGACTACTGACATAAAATAAGATTCCTGTGGCAGGCTGACAATGTTAAAACCTGACTGTAGCAAACAGATACTTATTCCTGCAATGTTTCCATAAAGCATCCCCTTTCCAATTATGTAAGCTGCATTATACAGAAAGATCCTGCGGATACTAAGGTTTCGGGCTCCCAGTGCTTTCAGAACACCTATCATACTTGTGCGCTCAAGGATAAGAATCAGTAAAGTCGAAATCATGGCCATCCCCGAAACCAGCACCATAAGAACAAGAATAATTATGACATTCATATCCTGCAAATCGAGCCAGTCGAACATCTGAGGATAAAGATCGCGAATGGTGCGGGCATTCATTTCGTAACCGGCCGATTTGTAGACGGCCTTTCCCATATTATCGAGTTCACTGAAATTATCGATATAAATATCAAAACCCGAAACAGAATCACTACTCCAGTCATTGAGTTTCTGAATCTGGCGTATATCACCAAGGATGAATTTCAGATCAAACTCTGCCAGCCCGGTATTGTAGATTCCAGATACATTAAACCGTCGGGCTCTTGTAACATTATCTATTATGAAATACATGCGCAAGGGCTCACCAAGCTTTATTTTTAAAAGATCGGCAAGATTTTGCGAAATAATCACTGAATCATTGGCAACAGTATCGAGTGTTGAAAACGCTTTACCCTGAACCAGTTTATCACTGAAAAACGACCAGTCAAAATCCTCACCCACTCCCTTAAAAACCACTCCCTGAATTTGTTCCGAGGTCTTGATAATACCGGCCTTTGTTGCAAAAACCTGGATATTCCTGATTCCTTTGGTTTTTTTTATCTCCTTGTAAAAAGTCTGATTCTTCGAAACAGGTTCAAATTCGAACGAATTATTTGAGTCGAATTTAGCAATCTGTATATGCGAACCAAATCCGACAATTTTTTCCCTGATCTGTTTCTGGAATCCGGTTACAATGGCAATGGAGACAATCATTACAGCTATACCCAGAGCAACACTTACTATAGCGATCCTGATTACCGGGGCTGAGAAACTTCCGGCCCCTCCTTTTATTAGTCTGCGCGCTATAAATTGTTCAATATTCATCGTGATGCAAAAATACCTTTTTATTCCGGTTGCTGTAATTGATTTTTTGAGAGAAAATACGGTTTTAAAGGACTTCCTGAAATTGTAAAAATAATGTATCGTTTAATCTATTTGACTTATAATCCTGCATTCCAGATTGCTGCTGGGCAAATCGCTGCACGATTCAGAATTTCATTAGACGGCTAATCTATTTACATCAATCTCCATAACCAAATTATAAGTACTTTTAGTCAACCGTTACAAAGCTATCAATCAGGCTCTGAAAAACAAAACAATAACCATCCGGAAATATCCCATGAAATAGCCATGAGCAGAAAATTTGCTCACCAACCGAAATGATTATTCTCATGGCGTATTCCATCTGACCCGTAAAAAATTAAAAAATAAACAGATGAAACCGATTTATATTATATCACTGATTCTTATATTCTTATCATACAATCCCTCTTACTCTCAGCAATCTCGTTCCAGCAAGCGTCAAACTCCAAAAAATGGTCCTATACTTCCGGCGGCATACACACCCGGAGACTATATTCCATTGCTTGAAGGCAGGAAAACCGGTATAGTCGCTAACCATACTTCACTGATTTATAAAACTCACCTGGTTGACTCCCTTATTGCATTAGGTATAAATGTGGTGAAAATATTCGGACCCGAACATGGTTTCAGGGGCGATCAGCCCGACGGAAAGGAGATAAGCAATACCCGGGATCCGAAAAGCGGGGTTGAGGTAATTTCGCTGTACGGTGCACACAGGAGACCCACTGCAGCTGACATGGAAGGGCTCGAAATAATGTTGTTTGATATACAGGATGTGGGAACCCGGTTTTACACCTATATTTCAACCCTGACCTATGTTATGGAAGCATGTGCCGAAAACGGAATACCGCTTATACTAACTGACAGGCCCAATCCCAATGGATTTTATGTTGACGGCCCCGTTCTGGATACCACATTTTCTTCTTTTATCGGGCTTCATCCGGTACCGGTGGTTTATGGAATGACAATCGGCGAATATGCTGCTATGGTAAACGGGGAAATCTGGTTAAAAGGAGGAAAACCATGTGAGATAACCATTATAAAATGCAAAAACTATACTCATAATTCGCAGTATCAGCTTCCGGTAAATCCTTCACCGAACCTGCAGGATATGAAGGCGATCTATTTATATCCGTCCCTGTGTTTTTTCGAGGGTACTATCATAAGTGTCGGGCGGGGTACCCCATTCCCCTTTAAAGTTTTCGGACATCCTGAATACATGGCAGGTTCATTTACTTTTACGCCTGAACCCATAAGAGGAGTATGTGAGGACCCTCCTTTGAAAGGACAACTTTGCCATGGACAAAACCTGAGCGAAGCAGCTGAAATACTCAAAAAGAATGGAAAACTTGAGTTATTCTGGCTTATTGAGACTTATAAATCAATGGGTAGCCGGAACGATTTTTTCAACGGCTATTTTGATAAACTTGCCGGAGGAACCACATTGAAAGAGCAAATTATCAGCGGCATGAGCCTGACAGACATCCGGAATTCGTGGCAGCAGGATTTAACGGAATTTAAAAAAATACGGAAAAAGTACCTTCTATATCCCGATTTCAAGTAAGATTAAACATCATTAGTTTATCAAAGCGGGATCTCGAAAAATATTTGACGCAAAATTGTGTGATACGGAGTTATTCATTCAATGTACAAACATCGATTGAACTTCAACCTACTTCTTACCCGGATACACCTTCAAGGCTTCAGCCAGACATTTTACAGCACTGCGCAGATCGTCAATCTTGAGAACGTATGCTATACGTACTTCGGTTTTTCCCAGACCCGGTGTTGCATAAAATCCTGATGCCGGTGCCAGCATCACCGTTTGATTTTCGTAATTAAAATCTTCGAGAAGCCATTGGCAAAACCTGTCACTGTCGTCGATTGGCAGACTAACAATTGCATAAAATGCACCTTTGGGTTTAGGCGCAAAAACGCCGGTAATTTTATTTAGCTCTTCGATTACAAAATCACGCCGTGCAATGTATTCATCATAAACTTCGGTAAAATAACTATCCGGAGTTTGTAAGGAAGCTTCACCTACAACCTGCCCCAGCGACGGAGGACTAAGCCTTGCTTGTGCATATTTCAATGCAGAGTTGATTATTTCGCTGTTACGGCTGATAAGAGCACCTATTCGCACTCCACATTCGCTGTAGCGTTTCGAAACCGAATCGACCATAACTACGTTCTGATCAATACCTTCGAGTTTCATAACCGAAAAATGACCTTCTCCGTCGTAGCAGAATTCCCTGTAAACCTCGTCAGCAAAAAGGTACAGATTATACTTCAGAACGAGGTCGCGGAGTTGCAATAATTCTTCCTTACTGTAAAGATAGCCGGTCGGATTATTTGGGTTACAAACCATAATGGCTTTGGTTCGCGGCGAAATTGATTTTTCGAATTCGCTGATGGGAGGCAATGCAAAGCCATTTTGAATATGAGATGTTATTGGTTTTACAACCACTCCGGCTGTTAAGGCAAAAGCATTGTAATTGGTATAAAAAGGTTCAGGAATAATGATTTCGTCGCCAGGATTCATGCAAGAAAACATGGCGAAAAGTATGGCTTCGGATCCTCCCGTTGTGATAAGAATCTGGTTGTGGTTCACTTCAATACCCTGCTTGCAGTAATTTGCAGCAAGTGCTTTACGGTACGATTCGTTTCCTGCTGAATGGCTGTATTCAATTACTTTTCCATTATAATGCCTTATCGCATCCAGGGCAACATCCGGAGTTTTAATATCAGGCTGCCCAATATTAAGGTGATAAACTTTTAATCCTCTTTTTTTGGCTGCTTCAGCATAGGGAACAAGTTTACGGATAGGTGATGCAGGCATCTGTAAGCCTCTTTGTGAAATATCGGGCATGGTAATTTTTATTGAATTGTTATGAACGGAAAACGCTGCAAATGTATATAAAATATGAAGCAGAAAATGGGTAATATCTTATATTAGTTTTCCGGTTCCGAACCCTTTAATAATTAACTTTCGAACAACTTTTCTTTGTTAATTGCTAGCATGGCGAGTGAACCGATGCAAGAAAAGAAACCGAACCAATTGCTGACGAATAGATGATTAAACCATAATAGGTAATAGATTGTCAGGTCCCTTTTACATCCGTCCGAAAAGCCGCAAGCAATGCCAGAGAATAAACTGGCTTCGGTAACCTTAAAAGTGATTGACAGAGACTATGATCAGCCTGTGTTTAAAAAATATTTACCTTTGCACCTACACTATAATTTATCAAGAAATGAAATTATCAATGCAAAAAGCGATGATTGTCGCTGCGGTTCTGTTTTCGTTTTGTTTTTCTGAAACATATGCCCAAAAATCAGCCACTCCTGTAATTATTAACGGTAATATAGCTGCTAAAAGCGGTTACAAACAAATATTTCTTGATACACTTAATGGCCAGAATCCCTGGATATTTGTCTCAGCTGCTATCGATAGCAATGGCGCATTCCAACTCGTAGCACCGATTCAATCTACCGAAATACTGAGACTCAGACTTGATGATAAGAATTATATGATGCTGATTCTTACTCCAGGCGAAAAAGTAACATTAAAGACCTCCGGTCCGAAACTTGGTGCTGACGCTTTCATCGAAGGTTCGTTTCATACACAACTTCTGTACAATGCTGTTAATACTACACAAATGTTTGAAAACCGTAAAGTTGCCCTCAACCAGCAATATAACGAAGTTCAGGCCTCTCCTAAGCGCGACTCACTTTCAGCAGTTATTATCACCGGCTTAAAACTTAATGACTCCTTGCAGAAAAATACGCTCAAAACCCAGATGCTGAAAAACCCTGCATCACTTTCCTGGATTTTTTTTCAGGATAAACTCGATATGACCAACGACATCGAAACCATCATTACCATTGATGCTGCCATGTACAAGGCATATCCCGACAATTTCATGGTGAAACAATACCATCAGCAGGTAGCTGTTGAAAGCAAAACAGCCATTGGTGCTTCAGCTCCCGACATAGCCCTTGCTGACCCCGACGGCACCATACGGAAGTTATCATCGCTCAAAGGTAAAGTTGTGCTGCTCGATTTCTGGGCTTCCTGGTGTGGACCATGCCGGAAGGAAAATCCAAATGTTGTGGCTATTTACGCAAAATACAAGGATAAAGGTTTCGAGGTCTTCAGCGTTTCGCTGGATAAGGACCGTGCCGGCTGGCTGGCAGCTATTACTAAAGATAACCTGACCTGGCCTAATCATGTAAGCGATTTGAAATACTGGAAATCAGCAGGTGCAGCAACCTATGGGGTTACCTCCATTCCATATACCGTGCTTATTGATAAAAAAGGCAAAATCGTAGCAAAGAAATTACGTGGCGAAGAGCTCGAAAACAAAGTAAAAGAGCTTTGTAAGTAGCTTTACTGCCCTATTGATGCAACTGCCCGTATCAGCGATGCTTCAGCCTCAATCTTCAACGGAAAGGCTGAAAACGCAATCGTTTCCTGTCCGATTAATTTATCGAGGTTGGTAAGATTCTCTATCAGAAAGCGTGAGTCTTTAAGAAATACGCTATGAAATTCAAATGGCGATTTGTCGGGAGATGGTGAATCGACTCCGGCTATTTTCACTCCGGTTCGTACCAGAGCATGTGCAATTTCGGTATCAAAAACAGGATAGTCGAAATAATATTTACCTGATTTCCAGGAATTACTGTGCCCTGTACAGAAAAGCACAATTCTGTGTTTACTAAATAATACCTCCCAGGCAGTATCCATTTTAATTTCATCCAAGCCCCTGACATCAATGACGCATGCCTTCCCTGTGAACAAATCCAAAGGGTACAAATCAATTGAAACCGAATCAGCCTTTGCGTGAAATGGAGCATCAATGTGAGTTCCGGTATGCAAATTCGATTCCAGCCGGTAAGTAACATAACCAGCATCTTCAGGTAAAATGTCCCTGCTTACCGAAGGTCGTATTTCACCGGGGAAAACATGCATCTGATGCCTGATGGTATGTGTAAGATCAATGAGTGTAGCCATAATTTCAGATATTATTATTCATCAACTGTTCCTGTTCAGCTTGAGTAAGTTTCTTCCAGCATACTCCTCTGAAATCGCATGGATAAGGTTTCATGCAATGCATACCAGGTTGAATATCCGGAGATTTATCTCTTTTCAAAACTTCAGTCATTTCTTCAATATTTGATTGAATAAGCGACTCTTTTGCTTCGCATTCTTGGGTTACATTGGTGAATATAAATGCTTTTTCCAATTCGATGCTCTCTGATAATTCAACTTCAGGATTCCTGTGAATGAGAAAGAAATTATCCGGCCTCAACCCCGAGCTGACGATTATATGGTATTGCAAATAGGCGTCGTTATAATAGGTGTTACTGAGTGCAAAGCTGCTTTTCACTTCGTAGGCATTCCATCCGGCATCCTGCTTAACCAGGATATCCAGTGCTACGATCACATTTTCAGCTATAAAACAGGCTTCATAAATGACAGGACACCTTTCACTGATATGTAAGCTCGTTTTGGCTGCAGATGTTTTACCGGGTCTGGACAAAGTGATACCTCCCGGAAAAAGTTGTTGGGCTACTTTTCCTACCGCATGTCCACGTGCAAACTTAGCGAGTTGTTCTTCACTGATTTTATCGCGCAGATAGGGTCGGAAATTATGCAGGTACAATGATTTATAGCACTGAAGGCCACGTATATATGTTGATTTGGAAAGTATATATTCGGACATGTATTGTGTTTTATACCACAAAAGTAACTTTTAAACTTTTATAAAACTTTTGTAACTGTATATTCCTTCAGAATGCACGAATTCCCGGTTCTGAGTTCCTGTAAATACATTAATCTGCAAAAAAAAAGCCCTGCACTCCAGGCAAGGCTTAGTTTTATACAACAGGCAGGTTTATTTGAGTCCTCTGCGCTTCAGCAGTGGATCCAGCGATGGCTCCTGGCCTCTGAATTTTTTGTACTGTATCATTCCTTCATCGTTTCCGCATTCGGTCAGGCAGTGTGTGCGAAACTTTGCTGCAAGTGCAGGGTTAAAAATATCACCCGACTGTTTGAAAAAATCAAAAGCATCAGCATCGAGTACGGCAGCCCACATGTAAACATAATACCCAGCCGCATATCCGCCACTGAATATGTGTGCAAAATAGGATGAACGATACCTTGGAATTATTTCGTCAATAAGTCCGATTTTCGACATGGAAGCCTTTTCGAATGCATTAGGTTCAATTTGTGCAGGAGACTGCAATTTGTGGTAGTCAAGATCGAGAATAGAAGCAGCGAGGTATTCAACAGTTACAAATCCCTGGTTAAACAATCCGCTCTTTTCAATTTTTTCGATCAGTTTATCAGGAATCACTTCACCGGTTTTATAATGCTTTGCATACATGCGCAATACTTCAGGTTCGCCTGCCCAGTTTTCCATAACCTGCGAAGGAAGTTCAACATAATCCTGCGGAACATTTCCGGCTGTGCGGTTGTATTTACCCTGGGTAAACAAGCCATGCAGGCCATGCCCGAATTCGTGGAAAAGTGTTGTTGTTTCATCCCAGTTAAGCAGTGCCGGCACATCGCCCGTTGGCGGAGTAAAGTTGCAAACGATTGAAACAACAGGGTCCACTTTTTTGTCATTTTCCCATCCTGCCGACTGAAAATCAGTACACCATGCCCCACCCCGCTTTTCAGTACGAGGATGGTAATCGAGGTATAAAATACCAAGGTGCGAACCATCGGCCTCCTTAACATCATAGGTTTCCACATCCTTTTGATATACAGGAAGGTTGGTTATTTTATTGAAAGTAATACCATAAAGCTTTCCTGCAACTGCAAACATGCCGTTACGCACATTTTCGAGACTGAAATAAGGTTTCAGTTCATTCTCGTCAAGATCATATTTCTGTTTACGGAGTTTTTCGGCATAATACCACCAGTCCCACGACTGTAGCTTAAACTGAGCTCCTTCCTGGTCTGCGATCTTCTGCATTTCAGCTAATTCTGCTTTTGCAACAGGCAACGATGCTTTCATCAGTTTCGAAAGAAACTCATCAACCGCTGCCGGAGTTTTTGCCATGTTATCATCAATCACATAAGCAGCATAATTATCGTAGCCCAGGAGACGGGCTTTTTCAGCACGGAGAGTAACAATTTTTGAGAGTATTTCCTTGTTGTCGTTAGAATTATCGTTGTTGCCACGCATAAAGTAGCCCCTGTATATTTTTTCGCGGAGGTTGCGGTTTTTGGCATACTGCAAAAAAGGAATCAAACTTGGCTTAGCCAGGGTAAAAACCCATTTCCCGGTCAGGCTGTCTTTTGCAGCAGCCTCAGCAGCAGCTGAAACGGCGTCATCGGGCAATCCTTCAAGATCCGCTTTATTTTCAACTATCAGTTTGAAATTTTTATTGGTTTCGGCTAACAGGTTATCACCAAATTTCAACGAAAGCATCGAAAGTTCCTCGTTTATTTTCCTCAACTGATCCTGCTGATCCTTTGCCAGATTTGCACCCTGACGCTCAAAATCGCGGTAGTATTTCTCAACCAGTCTGATCTGCTGTGCATCCAGATTTGACTCTTTCCTTTTAGTATAGATGCTTTTGATACGTTCGAAAAGTTTAGCATTCATAGCCACATCGTCGTAATGTTTCGAAAGCAGGGGCGACACGGTATTGGCTATGCTCTGTAACTGATCGTTGGTATGTGCTTCGGTAAGATTAAAAAAGACCTTACTTACCCGGCGAAGCATCTTACCCGACTTGTCGAAAGGTAAAATGGTATTTTCGAAGGTAGGTTCAGCAGAATTGTTGGCAATAGCTGCAATTTCAGCATCATGTTGCTTAATACCTTCGGTAAATGCCGGCAGATAGTCTGTGGAATCAATCAGGTCGAAAGGTGGTACCTGAAATGGTGTTGAATACTCTGAAAAGAATGGATTATCACTTTTCTTTTCGTTCTTGCAGGCCGAGATCATTACAGCAACTGTTAAGGTTAATATCAAAACAATTTTTCTCATGTGGAAAGTGGTTACAAAAGTTCTTTTTTTTATTTGCATATATTCAGGCAAAAGTAATTTGTTATACAACATGTACAAATAGTAAATTGATAGAATAATTTTTCGGACAAAATTACGTTACTTCAATATAATATCAGGGTCATGCAAAAACTCTGCAAATTTTCCGGGAAATTGAAACACAATGCGCCGGATAATGAATATAATAACTGTGGATTGCTGATAAATACACATAGCTAAAAAAAAAGAGTCGAACTTTAAAAAAAAAATTACTTTTGCAGTCGGAATAGGTTTAAATTTTATGTATCAATATACCTACGACAAATTGCTAAACAACTATTAAAAAACCTTTTACAAAAAAGTCAGCAATTAGTTCACTAGCATCAGTGTAAAGGTTAAGTTACAGCACAAACCAAAGTCCGGTAAATAATACTGTATCGCAGAAAAAGGGAAGTATGTTGTTTCGCAGTGCCTGGTTTGCCCGGTTGATGATGTTCACTGGTTACCTCATGGTGGCAATATATATAAGTTTGGGGGTTGTAATATTAACTACCAATGTTTTTCAGGCACAGCCTGTTGCTTTAAAGTTCTCAATTTCATTGTTTTTAATTGCTTACGGATTTTTTCGACTGGTAAAAATGATCATAAAAAACAGAACCTAACGATTATAAGGAGACTTTACAATGAAACACTTCGCGTTACATCCGGTAATTCTTGCCTTTACCCTATTAGTTGTATTGCTTGTATCGTGCCGCAATCCAATGGGAGTGCAGCCGTTAGATGAAACACCAACGCGGGGAAATATTAAAATTAGCGTGGATGAATCATTCCAGTTGTTACTCGATACTCAGATCTATACTTTCCAATCCCTGTATGTGAATGCAAAAATCAAATCGGATTACAAACCAGAGTCCGATGTATTGGCTGACCTGATGAATGACTCAGTGAGGACTGTAGTACTCACCAGGGATCTTACTAAACAAGAAAAAGATTTCCTTTTTGCCAGGAAATTTGTAGCCCGTACCACCAAAGTGGCGCACGATGCTCTTGCGCTGATAGTTAATCCTACAAATCCCGATACTCTGCTCCTCGATTTTCAACTGGCAGATATTCTGAAGGGAAAAATCACGAGCTGGCGACAGATAAATCCAAAATCGCCCGATAAACCCATCAGTGTAGTTTTTGATAACAATAAGTCAGGCAATGTCAGGTATTTTCGTGAGAAATTCGATCTGACAGGAAACTTCCCAGCCAACTGTTTTGCGGTCAACACAAATGAAGAAGTAATTAACCATGTAAAAAACAATCCGGGTTCGCTGGGTATTATCAGTGTAAACTGGATCAGTGATACTCAGGACAGCATATCAGAAAAATTTCTTGAATCAGTTCGCGTAGTTGAAGTAGGTACCAATACTGAAAATTACTGCAAACCTTATCAGGGTTACATGGCCGAGGGTTCCTATCCTTTCTGCCGCGATGTATATATGATAAGCAAAGAAACATTTTCAGGACTTGGCACGGGTTTTGCTAGTTTTGTAGCCGGAGACCAGGGACAAAGAATCATTTTAAAATCAGGACTTGTACCTGCAACCATGCCGGTAAGGCTTATTGAAATAAAGAAAGATTAATTTACAATTCACAGAGGAGGAAACACCATGTTACGACTAAAACGAACTATTACAAGAACAATTGCAGGACTAGGCATGCTGGTTATCGGATTTTCTGTATCCGGTCAGGATTTGAATTCAGCTCTTAATATGACGTATCAGGAACAGTTCGAAGCTGCTGATAATGCATTTAATGCACTGAGTAAAAGTGAACCTGCCAATGGCAAGTATTACTACTATAGTGGCGAGAATCAATTAGCCTCCTATTTTATTGACCCTGTCAATATCCCTTTCGATGCAATTGCTAAAAAAGCGCTCGAGCGCTACAACAAAGGTATTGCTGCTAATCCAAACGAACCACTCAATTACATCGGTCTCGGAAAAGTAGCTTTAATCCAGAATAATAAATCGCTGGCTGAAGAAAACTTCACCAAAGCACAAACCTTTCTGCCTGCAAAAAAAGTAAAATCGGCTCTCACTAAACCTGACCAGGCTACCCTGCTGATCCGTCTTGCTGATGCTTATGTTCAGGTTGGCAGTAAGGACTCAGCCCTTGTGTTTGGATTTTTGCGTCGCGCCGAAGTGCTCGACAGTAAAAACCCTGAGCTTTACCTGATCCGTGGCGATTATTGGTTTTATACTTTCAACAATGGAAGTCTGGCCGCCTCGAATTATAAAAGATCGCAGGATCTGGCTCCACAGTCGAAGAGATCGCGCGTACGGCTCGGTCAGCTTTATACCCGTATCCGCAGCTACCAGGATGCTTTAACCTATTACCAGGAAGCTTTAACACTCGATTCTTCCTTTGCACCTGCTTACCTCGAAATGGGTTTCCTTTATGCTAAAACCAACCAGCCTGAAGAATCGAAAACAAATTTCAAAAAGTACCTCGATCTGAGCAGCAGTAACATAGCAGCCAAACGCAGATATGCCAATATGCTTATCTCAACCGAAGATTACAAAGGTGCAATTGAGCAAATCAAACTGATCATGGCGATGGACTCAGTTACTTTCAACGACCTGAATCGTGCGCTGGCATATTCCTATTTTGAAGAAAAGCAATTTCCGCAGGCTAAATATTATATGGGGAAATTTCTGAAAAACGCTCCTGCAGAAAAAGTAACATCAAAGGATTATATTTATTCAGGTCGAATCAATGTAAAGAATGGACTGGATTCTCTTGCAATAATAGACCTTTCCAGAGCGCTTGAAGTTGATACAGCTAATACCGACCTGTTGAATGAAATTGCAGCTTCCTATATTAAAATGAAGAAACACCAGGATGCTGGCGATACTTATAAAAGGAAAATTCAGCTTACCAATGGCGGAGTTAACGACCACTATAAGATGGGACGAGCCTATTTCGATGCCAAAAACTGGACCGAAGCTGATTCAGCATTCGCAAAAGTTAACCGCCTGAGTCCCGATTTTGAACCTGCATATCTTTTCAGGGCCAGGGTATACGCAAATCTTGATCCTGACACCAAAGAAGGTCTTGCCAAACCTTTTTATGATAAGCTTGTCGAAAAAGCCAGTGCCGATTCAATAAAATTTTCCAAGGATATTCTGGAGGCATACAATTACCTTGGATATTATTTCCTGGTAAACAAGCAATACTGCGAATCACTTTCGTATTGGGTTAAGGTTCTGGTACTTGATCCTACCAACGAAAACGCACGCAGCGCAATCAACGACCTTAAGAAATACTGTCCTGATTTCAAATTTGAGGCTATTACTGAGCCCAAATAGAAATCCTGTTCTGATTATCAAACAAATACATCTTAGCTATCTATTTTCATTGGGCTGGGATGTATTTTTCTGAAATAAAAAACCGGCATACGGCGTCAAAGTCTTTTTTGAAAGCTAATTTCTTTTATCTTTGTCGTGATTTAGTGTGAAATATCAAATAAACAATAACTAACAATCATTAATCTTAAATCTTTTTTACAATGAGCAAAAACGGTCAATCGTTGAAAGAAGTATTTCGTTCAGCTTTCGCAACTGGAGCTATTCTGATAGCTCTGGCAATCGCCTTCCTGATCTACTTTTATGTATTAGGAAATCCTGTTAACTTCGAAGGTGGAAATCCTGACGGACATCCAATACCAGGTAACTATCTTGCTATGGTTTACAAAGGAGGTTATATTGTGCCTCTGCTTATTACCTTGATTATTGTACTTCTTACTTTCACAATCGAAAGGGCTTTCACACTTCGCAAAGCAAAAGGTACCGGATCGGCAAATGCATTTGTAAGCAGTCTTCAGACTTACCTGAATAACAATCAGATCGATCAGGCTATAGCTGCCTGCGATAAGCAAAAAGGTTCAATTGGTAATGTTATGAAAGCTGGTTTGAAGAAATACAAAGAACTTCAGACTGACACCAAACTCGACAAGGACCAGAAACTTGTATCGTTGCAGAAAGAATTCGAAGAAGCTACCGCTCTTGAACTTCCGATGATGTCGCGCAACCTGGTTATTTTATCAACCATTGCTTCAATCTCTGTACTTATTGGTCTTATCGGTACTGTATTAGGTATGATTCGTGCATTTGCTGCTCTGGCTCAGGCTGGTGCTCCTGATGCTCTTGCTCTCGCAACCGGTATCTCCGAAGCTCTTATCAATACTGCATTTGGTATCTCAGGATCAACTCTTGCCATCATTTTCTACAACTATTTCTCAACGAAAATTGATGCAATGACCTACAAAATTGACGAGGCCGGATTCAGTCTGACCCAGACTTTTGCAGCTCAGAACAAATAAGGTTATTACCTTGTATCAATGCAATATGGCGCACAACGCCCGGTTTAATAACTACAAAATAAGATATCATGCCAAAAATTAAGCCACCGGTAAGGACTCCGCACATAGACATGACGCCTATGGTGGATTTGTTTGCCCTTTTGCTTACCTTCTTCATGTTGACTACTTCTTTTCGTCCTTCCGAAGCTGCGCAGATTGATACGCCCAGCTCAGTAAGCGAAAAAGTATCACCGGAAAAGGACGTTATTACGATTCTTGTTGGCAAAGACAATAAAGTATTCCTGAATTTCGACAACGGACAGGATACATCAAAGCTGATAAGATCAGAAGTTTTGAAAAAAATGGCTGAGCAGTTCAATCTGAAATTTTCGGATAAAGAATGTAAAACCTTTTCAACCTGGGCATCATTTGGTATGCCAGCCGATAAACTTAAAGCATGGATTAACACTGAAGATTCGAAAGAACGCGAAGCATTCCAGACCGGAATTCCCGTTGATTCAACCGATAATCAGTTAAATCTGTGGGTACGTTTTATCCGTCTGCAGAATCCAAATGCTGAGGTTGCTATAAAAGGCGATGCTGAAGCTGATTTCAAAGCTGTGAAACACGTAATGGACATTCTTCAGGACAATCAGGTTAATAAATTCAACCTGACCACCAACCTCATGAAGGAAGAAGCTAAATTAGAAGAATAGTACTTATAATGTTAATAATCTAAAGAAATCGTATATGGCTGAAATAATCCAAGCGGAAGGCAAGCAAAAGGGCGGCAAAAAGAAAGCTAAAAAGTTTTCGACGCACATCGATATGACCCCCATGGTCGACCTGATGTGTTTGCTTATCACCTTTTTTATGCTAACCACAGCTTTCAGTAAGCCAAAAGCAATGGAAATAACCATGCCTGAGAAGAAAGATGATCCTAATATTGAAGCTCCAAAAATTGAAGCAAACAGGACTATCAATATTCTCATCTCTGGTGAGGATAAAATTTTCTATTACTTTGGCGTTGCGGATCCCAAATTACCACTTCCCACTTTGATTAAAACTGATTACAGCAAAGACGGCATACGCAAAATACTGTTACAACGTAACAAACTTGTGTTCAAGCTTGTAGCTGAACTTAAAGACAAAGTTATCAAGGGAGAGGAAGTAATGGCAGATTCAACTTTAAAACGCAGAATTAAGGAATTAAAGAAATCTGATAAAGAAGCACCAATTGTTCTGATTAAAGCTGATGAAAAGGCTAAATATAAGAACATGGTCGACATCATTGACGAAATGGCCATCACAACTGTTGCTAATTATGCAGTTGTTGATATTTCACCGCTCGAGTTGCAGATGATTAACGGAACGGCGGTATCAGTGCCTGCTAAGTAATCAACAAGTGTAACTGAAGTTGTTGTTAAAATTTAAAGTAGACACAAAAATGACAAAACAAAAAGTTTATGCCGCTCCAATGGACGAAATCGTCTTTGAGCACAGGAATAAAACTTATGGAGCGTACATTTTGCGTAAGTTGTATAACACTCATGTTAACAGAGGGTTGATTTTAGCTGTGGCCATCCTTTTGGCTGGTCTGGCTTATCCTCTGGTATCGAGTTACTATGCACAGGCAAGGGCAGGATATATTGAGAAAGCAGCAAGTGCTGAATTTATTGATATGGAAAGGCCCAAAGAGGAAGCTCCTCCTCCTCCTCCTCCCCCACCACCACCACCAGCAGCAATTGAGCAGAAAGTAAAATTTGTGGCTCCGGTTGTTACAACTGAAGAAGTGGTAGAAGACGCTGACATCTTTAACCAGGAAGATCTGGCTCAGACAGGAAACGTTGCAGTTGAAGTTGCTGTTGAAGAAGCTCCTGTTGAAAAAGTGGAAGTAATTGAAGTGGAAACTGAGAAACCGGTTTTCATGATCGTTGAAGAAATGCCTTCCTTCCCGGGAGGTGAAACCGAACGCAATAAGTTCCTTGCCGAAAATATTGTTTATCCGCAGCAGGCAACCGAAAACGGTATTCAAGGCACAGTATATGTATCTTTCGTAGTTGACTCGAAGGGTAACGTAACTGATGTTAAAGTACTTCGCGGTATTGGCGGTGGTTGTGACGAAGAAGCTTTACGTGTTGTTAAAATGATGCCACCATGGCACCCAGGAAAACAAAACGGTAAAACTGTTCGCGTACTGTTCAATATGCCTATATACTTTAAACTTCAGGGTTAATAAGAAGTTTTGTAATTCATTACGCCATCCGGATTTCCGGGTGGCGTTTTTTTTTACCCAATACCTTGAAAACTTCTCTACATATTAGTACTTGTTTCAGTATTCTATACTCACAAACAAAACATTTGTTTTGAATATTTATTATAAAGTTGCACATACTAAAATAAATTTGAATCAATTAACATTTCAATATTCAATTTTAATATATTTGCGGTACTTGCAATCAGGTAGTAAAAGTCTGTTATGCTCACCTGAGTAAAATACGAACCCCTGTTTAATCCTGTCAATTGAGAATCATGAAAGTAACAAGCGAACATTTCGGCACACTTCCCGACAAGAGGGAGGCTCTGCTTTTCACCCTCGAAAACGGAAACGGGATAACAGCTAAGATTACAAACTACGGCGGTACAGTAATTTCATTGGAAGTCCCTGATAAAAATAAGACTGCTGCGGATATTGTGCTTGGAATACCCGGGTTTAATGGCTGGCTTGATAATGCCAGCTATTTTAATTGCATTGTCGGAAGAACCTGTAACCGGATTGCCGGAGCCCGGTTCAGCATTGATGGTAAAGAAATCCTGGTTTCTGCCAACAATGGAGAAATTCAGTTGCACGGCGGATTTCACGGGTTTCATCATAAGCTTTGGAATGCCTCCACTCTTGAAACCGAAAATGGAATTGGAATTGAATTATCCTACCTAAGTTCAGATGGTGAAGAAGGATTTCCGGGAAACCTGCTGGTAAAGGCAAGGTATTTACTGAGTGAGACCAATGAACTTAGTCTTGAGTTTTTCGCAACCACTGACCAGGCCACACCTGTAAATCTCACTAATCATTTCTATTTTAATCTGGCAGGAGAAGGTTCAGGAAGTATTTACGATCATGAACTCACGATAAATTCAGATCAGATTACTGAAACCGATAAAAACAGTATTCCTACGGGACAATTTACCCAGGTTGCCGGTACACCTTTCGATTTCACTCAGCCAAAAACGATAGGTGCCCGTATTAATTCTCTGTACAAAGGATATGATGATAATTTTGTTCTTCGCAATCAGAGTGGAGAGCTGGCACTGGCAGCCGTTGTAAGTGAACCGGTATCAGGAAGAATACTTGAAATACTAACTACGGAGCCAGGCATACAACTTTATACCTCAAACTGGTTCGATGGGTCAGTTGAAGGGAAATGCGGAAAACCCCATCAGAAGCATTCAGCTTTTTGCCTCGAAACCCAGCACTACCCCGATTCAATGAATCATCCAGAATTTCCAGATGTCATATTGCGCCCTGGAGAGCAATATTATTCGAAAACTGTTTGGAGATTTTTGAACAGATAAAAATTGTAGCGGATCCGGCAGTCTCTATATCGCTGATTTCAACACCCAAAGCAACCAAATAATCACTGACACAAACACATACATATGAATTTAACCTGGTTTGACTGGAGTATTATCATTGTGCTGTTTCTGCTTATGCTTGGAATGGTATTTCTGAGCAAGAGTCTGATGAAAAGCGTAAGCGACTTTCTGGCAACAGGTCGTACCGGCGGAAGATATATCATATCCATGTTCCATGGGACTGCTGCTTTGGGAGCGATTACTGTGGTTGGTGCACTGGAACAGAATTTCAATGCCGGCTTTAATTCGCGCTGGTGGGAAATGCCGACCGCTGTTATTCTCGTCACTATAAGTGTAACCGGTTGGGTAGTATACCGGTTCAGGCAGACCCGGGCACTGACAATGGCCCAGTTTTTCGAGATGAGGTACAGCCGGTCGTTCAGGATATTTGCTGGTATGCTGGCTTTTCTTTCAGGAATTGTGAATATGATCATTTTTCCGGCCGTGAGTGCCAAGTTTTTCATTTATTTCTGTGGTATACCCGAAATCGGCCATCTGGGAAGTTACTCTGTGACTTACATTCTCACAACTGCAGTGATGGTGCTGGTTCCGCTCTATTTTATTTTTACCGGCGGACATATAGCTGTTATGTTCACTGATTTCATTCAGGGTGTATTTGTAAACATTGTGTTTGTTATCATCGTAATTCTCCTACTTGTACAGGTTGGCTGGACCGACATTGGAGAGGCTGTTATGGCTGCCCCTCCGGGAAAATCGCTTATCAATCCTTTTGATGCAGGTGAAGTTCAGGATTTTAATCCATGGTTCTTTTTTATCGGCATGTTTGGTTTGATTTACACCAAGCTTTCGTGGCAGGGAAATTCATCGTTTAACATTGCTGCCAAAAGTGCTCACGAAGCAAAAATGGCTGATGTTCTTACTAACTGGCGCCTTGTTCCGCAATGGGGCTTGTTCCTGATGATAGTGCCCATTGTAGCCTATACTATTTTCCACCACGACAATTATAAAGTGATTGCTGATAACATAAATACTTTACTTGCAGGTTTTGCCCCTGCTGATCAAAGCCAGCTAAAAGTTCCGATGGTACTGAATTACCTGCTTCCAGTCGGTCTGAAAGGAGCTTTTGCTGCCATCATGCTGGCAGCAGCAATTACTTGTCATAATACATACATGCACTCCTGGGGCAGTATATTTATACAGGATGTGGTAATGCCTATCAGGCAGAAAGCATTTGAACCTAAGGAACATATGAGGTATCTGAAACTTTCGATACTTGGAGTTGGTGTCACTATATTTATCCTAAGCATACTTTTTCAACAAACTGAAAAAGTATTCCTGTTCCTTAATATATCAGGGGCTATTTTTGTTGGTGGTTCAGGTGCGGCTATCATTGGAGGGCTTTACTGGAAAAAAGGAACTACACCGGCTGCCTGGGCAGCTATGATTACAGGTGCTCTTACAGCCAGTCTCAATATTCTTCTGAAACAGATGATTGACGGGTATCCGATTAATGGTCAGTGGGGTTGGTTTATGGCAATGGTACTGGCCTCGGTGGTTTATTTTGTGGTGTCGTTGCTTACTCCAAGAAAAGCATTTAATCTGGATAAACTTTTACACAGAGGCGAATATGCCGCAAATGACGAGACTTCGGACAAAAAGGAAGAAATAGTAAAAGGCTGGCGGGTACTTGCACCCACCAGTGAATTTACCCGGGGCGATAAAGCAATCTATTGGGCTACAACCGGCTGGACAGCAGTCTGGGTGGTTGTATTCGTTCTTGGAACATTATTCTACCTTATTGTAAGACCTTTCACTAACCCTGAATGGATGTCGTTCTGGAAAGTCTATACTTATCTTTTCCTTGGGGCGTCAATCATTGTAACAGTTTGGTTTACCATTGGTGGATTCAAAAATCTTTTCGAAATGATTTATGCTCTCCGGCACAACATCAGGGATCATAAAGATGATGGTTTTGTGGACAAAGATGGAGAGTAGAAGTGTGGTATTTGAGGATGGAAGATGGAAAGTAGAACGAGGAAAATAGAAGAAAGCCTGAAAAATCTGATGAAAATTAAAACAGAACAAAGATCTGATAATGGATTCAACGGAAAACATCAATAAATCGGTAAAAGATTTGAGAATTTATACTGAGTCATACCGGCTTGCTATGCTAGTTTTTCACTTGACAAAACGATTTCCAAAAGAGGAACTTTATTCCCTTACTGATCAAATGCGCAGATCTTCGCATTCCGTTACTATGAACATCAGAGAAGGGTATGCAAAGAAAAAATATGAACAAATATTTAACTGTCATTTAGTCGATGCGTTGGGTTCGTCAAAGGAAACAAGGGGATAGCTCGAATTTTCTAAAAATTGTAACTAAATTACTTAAACAGAACGGTATACTCTGGATGTAGAATATAGTAATCTTGGAGGAATGACATATAACCTGATTAAAGCCTGGCATACACCTAAATAGCTTTTTATCAAATTGTCTACCTTAAATATTCTATCATCTGCTTTCATTGTATAAAAGTACAAATTAAAAATACAGGCATGAATTACGGACATTTTTCAAAAGACGGCAAGGAATATATAATTACCAATCCAAGAACGCCCAGTCCCTGGATTAACTATATTTATAATGGCCGGTACTTTTCCACAATTTCGAATAACGGAGGAGGAATCAGTTATTATAAAAGCCCCTTACACGGACGAATTACACGATACCGAATCAACGAAGTTCCCCCTGACAGACCCGGAAAATACATTTATATAAAGGACAGGGAAACCGGTGAAATATGGAGCCTGACATGGCAACCTGTTGGTAAAACACCCGAAGCATTCACGGTTGCACATGGATTCGGGTATACACGGGCCGAGGCTAAAATAAATGATATTGAATCATCAGTGCTTTTCTTTGTACCTCAGGATGATGATCAGGAAATATGGAAAACAGTTTTAACCAACAAAAGCGGCAAAACAAGGAAACTCTCTGTTTACGGATATGTAGAACTGGCTCTCGGGCATGCACTGGTTGATCTGATAAACCAATGTGATGATCAGCATTTCAACCGGGCTCATTTTGATAAAACACAGAATGCATTATTTTCCACCAAAACCTATTGGGTTACTCAAACCAAAGGCACTCAGCAACAAGAAAACAAAGAGTGGGATCAATGGACTTTTTTTACGGTAAATCATCCAGTAAAATCGTTCGAAACTGTACGGGAACGATTTCTAGGATTATACCGCAACGAAAACAACCCGGAGAGTATTGAAAATGAATCCCTTTCGAACCTTGAAACTGATTTTGGAAATGTTGTAAGCGCTTTGCAGGTGGATATTGATCTGCAACCTGGCGAGAGCAGCGATCTGATTTTCTCACTAGGTGTCATTGAAAAAGCAAGATTCGATGAACTTAAAGCAAGCAGGGTAAATAAATATAAAGAAACCGGTGAGGTAGAAAAAGCGTTTACTGAAGTTAACCGAAAATGGAACGAATACTTTTCATTTACAACTGCTCATACGCCGGATGACGACGTAAATATATTTCTGAAATACTGGCTGCCTTACCAGGCTAAAGTGGCATTTGATGTTGGCCGGGTTATAAGTTTTTATTACTGGGGCATTGGTCGTGGTTTTGGTTTCCGCGATACCGCACAAGATACTATTGCTGTTACAATTTCTGATCCTGTAAAAGCTAAGGAGCGTATTGAGTTGTTATCCAGACAAATGCGAACTGATGGTAAAGTCTACCATCATTTTCATGGTGACGGTCAGGGAGAATTCACCTACCATTGCGACGATCCTTTGTGGTTTCTGCTGGCTGTAACTGAATATGTAAAGGAGACCGGCGATTTTGGCCTTCTGGAAACAACACAGCCCTATATTGAAGAGGGGAAATCAGGAACTATCATGGAACATATGATGGCTGTGGTTTCATATGCCGAAAACAACCTCGGGAAACACGGACTACCCGTTTTTGGCCGTGGCGACTGGAATGATACACTTGATTACATAGGTGGTGAGGAAGGTGGCGAGAGTGTTTGGGGAGGAATGTTTTATGCCGCTATGCTGAATCTTTTTGCTGAATTACTCGAAATAACCGGCAAAATGGCTAAAATGCAGGAGGTAGCCATGGTCCGGGATGCATTGTATAAATCCGTAGATGACAATTGCTGGGATGGAGAATGGTATATACGTGCTTTTGGAGGAAATAACAGGCGCATAGGCTCGAAGGACAATAAATACGGGAAAATTTTTCTTAACACTCAGATTTGGCCGGTAATTGCAGGTTTCCCTGACAATGAAAGGCTTGTAACTGCTATGGACAGCGTTAGCAGGTACCTCGATTCACCCGAAGGTCCAAAAAAATGCACTCCTGCCTGGCGCGAGATAGATCCAAATATCGGATTAGTAACTCGTTGCGTCTGGGGAAAGAAGGAAAACGGTGCTGTATTCTGTCATCCTACCACCTGGGTAATTCAGGCTGAGACCATGCTTGGCAGAAGTAACAAGGCATTTTCATATTTCAAAAAAATGCTGCCTAACCGGATTGACAGCGATATATTTGTTGCCGAGCCCTATGTATATTCGCAGTATATCACGAGTAATGAACATTCGTCACCTGGAAGAGCCAGTCATTCGTGGCAAACTGGTTCAGCGGCCTGGATGTACCGGGTAAGCTATGATTATATGCTTGGAATCCGACCAACTTACAACGGCCTGATGATAGACCCTGCCATTCCTTCTCACTGGAAATCATTTTCAGCCGAAAGGGTTTTCAGGGGAACGAGATATCTGATACAAATAGATAACAGTGGTGGTTTTCAGAAAGGTGTAAAGGAAATTCAAGTTGACGGAACAATCATTGAAGGGAACATCCTACCGCTTAGTAAAAATAAAAACTGCGTTGTAAAAGTAATAATGGGATAGTTTTCCTGGTTGATCAACGTAACAATACTCCGGTAATCTTCCTTTTACCGCAAGGACGCAAAGTATTAATACACAGAATATCAATACTCTAAGGCGCAAAGGAAAATCTTTGTATCGTGCTGATAATCAGGTATATGAAAATTATTACCAGACTATTGAACGTAAAGAAAGTGACAAAATTAAATTTACGTTTGTCAAATTATTAAAAAGCTCAATGTAGTTTCCTAATAACAAGAGAATCAATTTCGTAAATTCGCAAAAATAAATACATTTCAGATGAAACGGCATGAGATAAACCCAATACTTACCCGGGCTGATATTCCACCCATCCCACCTCAATTAATTGACGTCACCAGTGTTTTTAACCCGGGGGCAATAAAGGATGGCGATATATACCGCTTGATTCTCAGGGTTCAGAGCCGTTCGAGGGAAACTTTTCTGGTGATGGCATCAGGCAAAGACGGGGTTAATTTTGATGTGGACTATAAAATAGTGCACTTCAAGGGAATTGAAAAAATTGCAGAAAAAATATTCCATATTTACGATGCCAGGATCACAAAACTTGAGGGCCGGTTTTATATTATGTTTGCCATGGATATGCAGGACGGATGCCAGCTTGGACTAGGTGTTACTGACGATTTCATTTCTTTTGATTTTTTAGGAATAACTTCAAATGAAGATATACGCAATGGTGTATTATTCCCGGAAAAGATCAACGGCCGGTATTACAGGATGGACAGGCCAAACAAAGCCCGTCATATAGGAGGTCCGACTTCAGGGAGTACAATATGGCTAAGTGAATCATTTAACCTGGTAGATTGGATACCGTGTTCGCCTCTAATCGATGGCCGCTTCCATTATTGGGATGAATATATTGGTTCAGGCCCTCCTCCTGTAAAAACAAGAAAAGGATGGTTGCATGTTTATCATGGAGTAGCGGGGCATTTCGGGAGTTCAAATATTTACCAGGCTGGAGTTATCCTTCTGGATTTGAACAACCCATCCAAAGTCCTTGGTCGCAGCCGCTGCAACATATTAGAGCCCAGAGAAATATGGGAACTTGCCGGACAAGTCCCTAATGTTACCTTTCCTAGTGGAATGATTGTTGAATCAGTTGACAGTGAAGGATTTGCCTTAGAAAACAGTGAAGTTAAAATATATTATGGTGCTGCCGACACATCCATTGGGCTTCTGCTAACCACTATATCAGAACTGATAGAAGCAGCTATGGAAGGCGATATTCCCTGATAGCCTGGTCCGGAATTTTTTCGTCAGTATCAATTCATTTTATTTATCTAAAGCCCGGAATTCCGGGCTTTTTTTATGAGCACTAAAATTCCCAGATTAGTTCAATATTCCCGTAATGGGACATTCGCCAAAATGAACACATTCTGACAGTTTACATGTTATTGATTTTCAATATTATAAAAAAAATGGCATGATATTTTCAAACTAATGATACTTCTAAATATCTGATTCTAGCTTTTTCTCCTCCCTACTCATATCAACTTCTGTCAAATAATTAATTATCAATACAATATGAGTGTATTTACTCTCAAACATTCCTTTTCCGAAACGCAATCAGCTGCTGGACATTTTTCCAATTCAGGACACTTTGGATCTATCTGGACTATCCATTTACATTCTACTTATAGAAATTACTCTTCTGAAAACTTTTTAAAAGGGTTTTCATCCTGCCGATCGGTTAACTCTTCCGAATATAACGGCTCAATTTTCTAGAAAAACTCAATCCAAGATATATTCCTGTTCAATAGGATTTTTACCTATGAACAATGACTGTTTGAAACAAGTTACAAAAATTTTGCAAAATGAAAAAATCTACGCTCAAATCTATTTCAATCCTAATTTCAGTTCTTCTTTTTTCGTTTTCACTTTCAGCTCAAACCGGTGAAAACAATGTAAAAGAACCTGGAAGAAAATATCTCCCATCGAATACTTCGACTGTTTCTGGAATTGGCGTAAATAATACTGACGCTCCTGCGGGCTCCATTTCGGTAGCTGAAAATGCTACCTACAATGCTTATACGCCTGAGCAACTAGTTCAAAATGTACTTATAACAGGTTGTTTAACAGCGAGTAATGTACGGTTTGGCTATTATTCAAAAAGCAACAACGGTAGCTGGTCCTGGAATAATCACACCTGGTCAACAACCGCAGGAGACAGACAAATGGCATATTTCAACAAAGCAACATCAACTTTTCCACTAGACGAAGGAATAATTCTGACATCAGGTAAAGCATCTTCAGCAATGGGTCCAAATAATGCAACCAATAAATCTGACTTAATGGTTAATGCCGCATCGGATCCGGATCTTGCTTCTATAACAGGAAGAACAATGCATGATGCTTCAGTACTGGAATTTGATTTTGTTCCTGCTGGAAATACCGTTGAATTTACCTATGTTTTTACCTCTGAAGAGTATATTGAATACTGTGAAACCGAGTTTAATGACGCATTTGGATTTTTCCTCAGCGGTCCTGGTATCAATGGAACATATACGAATAATGCGCTCAATCTTGCAACAATTCCAGGAAATATTCCGGTTTCAATCAATACGATACACCCTGCCGGCGTCAATGTAAACGGCAGTTCATTTTCGGCCGAAAATGCACAGTATTACCTGAACAATGCTGCAAACTCAACAACTATGCAATTCGACGGCGGTACTGTTGTATTAACTGCTACCTATACAGTTTCTCCATGTTCTACTTATAGAATAAGAATGGCTGTTGGTGATGCTTCTGACCAGTTATGGGATGGTGCCGTTTTTCTGGGAGCCAGAAGTTTCAATTCCGAAAATGTGACTCTTACTAACTATGGCAACTTTATTGAAGGTCAAAACCACGTTTTCGAAGGGTGTAATAATAAATTCAGGATTGTTCGTACAAACAACGACCTTTCGCAACCTCTGACCTTAAATTTATTACTTTCAGGGACTTATACTAACGGCGTTGATATTCAGACAACCGGTAACCAACCTTTTCCTTCACAGGTTACCATTCCTGCAAACACTTCATATATTGATATTCCTTATACCGCTATTTCTGATGGTATAACTGATAATAATGAAAGCATGATAATTCAGGTTGCCACCAGCTGTCCGTGTGCGGCTAATGTTGTTTATGTATCGCAAACTATATACATTTTCGAACAGGCTACCCTGGCTTCTATTTCAGCAACAAATGCTTCATGTAACAATCAGAATAATGGAACTATAACCGTAAATACCAGTGGGGGATCGGGAAGTTTTCTGTATTCGATAAACAACGGAAGCAGCTGGCAGAGTCTGAATACATTTACAGGATTAGCGGCAGGTAATTATACTGTTCTCGTTCAGGATCCGGGAAGTTGCTTCCCAAACCTTACCGGTTCAGCAACAATCGGGAACCCCTCTCCTATTGTTGCCAATGCCGGCCCTGATGTAACAATTTGTTCAGGGGTAAGCACACAACTCGTTGGAGGAGGTGGCGTTTTGTACAACTGGAGTCCTGCAACCGGTTTGAATTACAACAATATCGCTAACCCTATTGCCTCTCCTACAGTAACCACGGAGTATACGCTTACAGCAACCAGTGCAAGTGGACTTTGCCCTTCAACTGATAAAGTGATAGTCACAGTTTTGAGTCTTCCTACCCCTCCAACTTCAGTATCAGTAAACCGTTCAGTTTTATGCAATAACGATGCTGGAAATATTACGCTTACCGCAATTGGTGGATCGGGTACAACACTTCAATGGTTCTCAGGAAGTTGTGGTGGTTCACTGATTGGTACGGGCAACAATTTATCAATAGCATCCCCTGTTGAAAGCACGACATATTTTGCACGCTGGATAAACAGCTGTGGTAACTCAACATGTGCTCAGGTAAGCGTTAACGTTCCGGATGCCATCACGGTAACAATCACTTCCGGAAGTATTCCCTGTTTTGGCGAAACCACAACTCTTAGTGCAAATGCAGCTGGAGGAACAGGAACACTGCAATATAGTCTGAATGGCGGAACCTACCAGGCTTCAAATACTTTTACTGTAGCTGCTGTAAATTCGCCTTTTACAGTAACTGTCAAAGATGCTAACAACTGCACAGCAACATCCAACACAATATCAGTTGCACAACCAACAGCTCTGACACTTGGCACTGCTACTGTTACAAATGTTAGTTGTGTTGGAGGAAATAATGGAAAAATAGTTGTTACTGCTTCTGGTGGAACCGGAACAATCAGTTATTTAATAAATCCAAATACAGGAAGTCAGTCGCCTGCAGGAACATTCAATAATCTTACAGCACAGATATATACAATTACTGCTCAGGATCAGAATGGCTGTTCTGCAACATCAAATGTCACGGTTAATACAACACCTGACTTAACAAATCCGGTGGTGGTTAGCTGCGCACCGGCTCAGTCGGCTTTTGCTGATGCAGGTTGCCAGGCTGCAGTTCCTGATTTCACTGCCAATGTTACCGCTACCGATAACTGTACCGCTGCTGCTTCGCTGACTATTACTCAGGTTCCGGCTGCCGGAACCCTGGTTTCGACAGGCGTTACTACGGTTGTGATCACAGTAAAAGATGCTTCGAATAATACTGCTACCTGTTCAACTTCATTTACGGTTACTGACAATGTAAATCCGGTGGTGGTTACCTGCGCTCCGGCTCAGTCGGCTTTTGCTGATGCAGGTTGCCAGGCTTCGGTTCCTGATTTCACTGCCAATGTTACAGCTACCGATAACTGTACCGCTGCTGCTTCGCTGACTATTACTCAGGTTCCGGCTGCCGGAACGCTGGTTTCGACAGGCGTTACTGCTGTGATAATTACAGTAAAAGATGCTTCAAATAATACTGCTACCTGTTCAACTTCGTTTACGGTTACTGACAACGTAAATCCGGTGGTGGTTAGCTGCGCACCGGCTCAGTCGGCTTTTGCTGATGCAGGTTGCCAGGCTGCAGTTCCTGATTTCACTGCCAATGTTACCGCTACCGATAACTGTACCGCTGCTGCTTCGCTG